>Ga0214919_10000172_pt1 | contig 109227 bp, 88 predicted proteins | sample LL1503_MetaG_FD_177994 | JGI IMG/M metagenome (GOLD analysis project Ga0214919, IMG submission 177994) | Freshwater microbial communities from Lake Lanier, Atlanta, Georgia, United States - LL-1503 | ecosystem: Environmental > Aquatic > Freshwater > Lake | place: USA: Georgia | collected...
ATTACACGCATTTACAATTTGTTCATAAAAACACCATCGGCCGGGCTTATAAAATCCCGGAAGATCCCAAAATTATTAAAGACTCGAGAAGTATCAGTATTTATTTTAATCAAGAGACAAAACCAAGGCTGCAATTCTTTTTTCCCAATATTTGGGTTTTAAATATCAGTGAAAAAATAAATCTAGTGCTTTATTTTTCGCCGATTAATTCAAGCCAGACCCATCTGTATTTAAGAACTTATCGAGATTTTTTAATTTATCCTGGGGTTAAAAAATTAGTAGATTTTGTGATGAACTTCATGAATCAAGTTATTTTAAAACAAGACCAAAGAGTCGTTGCCTCGCAAGGTGATAAGCCGTCTTATGAAGCTCAAAAAGATAGTTTAATGCTGCATGATCAAGCGATTAGATCTTTTAGAAATTATTGGCAAAATAATTTGATTAGTAATTAACATCACCCAGCCTGACCTAGCCTGACATCATGCTTCTTGCTAAATTAGCTGGTATGAAATTCAAGTGGTTTTACCCCTCCCACCCCAAAAAAATTAAAAATTATTTTTGTTAAAAATGGATAGTTAATCTCAATGCAAAAATTTAAAAAAAATCTAGCTAGAAATATTCCAAGAGTCTTAGGTCTTGGTTTATTCATGCAGCAGCTGGACTCCATGATTTTAAATACGGCGATTCCCCAAATGGCAGAAGCCCTGCATACGCCGACTTTAAGTTTGAAATTAGCCATTACCAGTTATTTATTAACTCTGGCGATGTTTATTCCCATTAGTGGCTATGTAGCAGATCGATTTGGGACTCAAAAAACCTTTGCTTTGGCGATGTTAGTTTTTTTATTGGGATCCATTATTTCTGGCTGTGCTTTTGATATTAATTTTTTAATTATCGGTCGTTTAATTCAAGGTGCTGGAGCTGCGATGATTACGCCCGTGGGGCGTTTGATTTTATTAAAAGCTTTTTCTCAAAAAGAGTCTCTTGTTGCTTATAACGCTTACACCATGATTGGCCAGATGGGCTTGGTGATTGGGCCTACTTTAGGCGGGGCGCTCACGACTTTTATGAACTGGCGCTTTATTTTTTTTGTGAATATTCCCGTTGCCATTATTGCTTTATTTTTAGTTTACGAAGTCATTCCTAATTATAAAGAAGATAAAAAATCAAAATTTGACTGGCTAGGATTTTTCTTATTTGGTGCTGCTGCTGGAAGTATTTCTTTTGGTTTTTCCTGGATGAGTGAAGAGGGTTTTAGTTTCTTATTTCCCTGGCTTTTATTATTAGTAGGTATTTTTCTAGGGCTTATTTATTATTTTCATGCCCAGTATTTAAATTACAAAAATATTCTTCCTGCTTTAGATCTTAAAGTTTTTAAAATTCGAACTTTTTGGCTGACCATGTTAGGCGGATCTTTATTTAGATTAACCGCCAGTGGCGCCACTTTCTTATTGCCTCTTCAGTTTCAAATGGCCATGGGTTATAGCGCTTTTGATTCTGGGTTAATGCTCTTGCCTCAGGCGGCATCTTTTTTAATTTCTAAGCAATGCTTTACCTGGGCTTTAAAAAAATTTGGATTTAGAAATATTCTGATCTTTTCACCCTTGCTAGTCTCACTAGCTTTGCTGGGCTTTGCTTTGATTTCTGACTGGTCTGGATTACGAAATTTAAATTTTATTCAGCATTTTATTATCTTTGGTTTAATTATGCTGGTGCTTGGGTTTTTCTCTTCGATTCAATACAGCTCTTTAAATACTTTAATTTTCGCGGATGTTCCGAAAGATAAATCCTCGAGAGCGACGAGTTCCAGCGGCGTTGTCCAGCAATTGGGCTTAAGTTTGGCCGTGTGTTTCTGTGCGGGTTTATTAGTTGGCACCAGCTTTATTTCTCAGACCCATCTTTTGGGTGAGCTGTCTTTCTATTGGGTGTATTTAATTTTAAGTTTCTTAACTTTTTTAACACCCTTGGTTTTTTTAAAGTTAAAAAAATCAGACGGGATGCATTTGATTAAATAAGTAAATGGGTTTACGCGATGTTCGACTTTCCCGATGACTCAACCCGCTGGGAATTAGCTGCTTGATATCGTCTCTCCCCAGCGAGGGCTTCCAATTAGCCTTAAGTTTTGCTTGAAAAATTTTGAATTGTACGGTCTCAGGGTAGGGGCGAATCTTGTATTCGCCCTTGGGGTGACTGCAATTTATTGTCTGAGAATAAGCCATCTGAGGCCCATTTTTCTGGGTTATGGCTGATGTACTCACGAATAAAATACAGCTCATATTCGTTAGTAATTACGTGCTCCCCGTAATTGCGCTGCCACAATTTTCCAGAGAACGATGGCCAATTTTTTTGCTTTACGCCCTGAATATATTCGTGCGTGGTGATTGATTTGAAAGCCTGAAAAATACGACCAAGTTAAGTTTATTTTTATAGGTGCGAGATCCGATAGAGGGCGAATACAAGATTCGCCCCTACCCTGAGACCGTACAATTCAAAATTTTTCAAGCAAAACTTAAGGCTAATTGGAAGCCCTCGCTGGGGAGAGACGATATCAAGCAGCTAATTCCCAGCAGCTTGAATCATCGGAAAAGTCGAACATCGCGTATGGGTTTCGATATTTTGACGGATGAGTTCTCCAATCTTTTCAATTATTGCTGGATGCCTTGAAAGTTCAGCATAATTTTTGATCTGTGTATCAATGATTTTTAAAATCAGCTCGCTCTGTTTTTGAATAAGTTTTTTGAATGCTGGAAATGAATAATTAATAAGCTCACAAAATTTTTCCCAGTCTTTTAATTCGACTTTATCAGCTTGGTATTCACCGCCAATTTTCATCGCCATTTTTCGGCTTAAGTCAGGAAAAAAGCGCGTACAGACGAGGTCATAAAAAGGGGTAAGGTTAATTTGATTGGATGGGGTGTCGCTGTGTAATAAAGAAAAATTTTTACCATGAGCATCCATATTGCCTATGAGAAAATTAAAAATGATCATATTAATAAGCTGATCCCGCGCCTTGGCAGGAGTGCTAGTCTGATCAATTAAATTAAAACATTGAGTAAATCCTGGGCCACCTTCGTTTTGATATTTTCGTGTAGAAATAATGCTCAGCGCTTGGCAAAAATCTTCTTGATGAATGCGTTGAATAGTTTTATCAGTGATGGCTCGGTCATAGCGCTGAATTAATAAATACGAAATATCTTTGAGGTGTTTAAGACTAATTTCTGGAATCGACAAGCCAACGGCGTTTGCAAGAGAAAGACAGAAAAACTCATTTTCAACGAGACCTTCAAAATGAGGATTGGTTGGTTTCAAAATATGCGTCGTTGGGCAGCCATGGATGGGTAGGGCAATTTGATTGTCTATTAAGCAAACAGCTGCTTTATCTTGAACACCTGCCAGAGATAAGCGCAAATCTTCAAAGCCCGAAAATAAAGGTTGTTTTGGCAGAGTTTTAATCTGAGCATATAAAACATCAGGGCTTATTAATTGCCCTTCTAATGGGCATGCCTTGTCTTCAATCACGGGGCTATTTATTTCATGGCAAGAAATGGCGCCTGCGCAGTCATAACCAATGGCCTGCAAAAGTGAAAAGCTATTGTTGTGGCTAACCCCGTATTTTTTTCCTAGTGCTTTTTTAGCGGATTCGCTTTCTGGTAAAAGCCCACCAAAAAAAGCTTCGCATTTTAAGTGGTCATAAGGTTTTTCTTGCAAAGGCATGGAAAGAGAAATTATTTTTGTCGCATTTTCATGATAAAAAAACGACATCTTTCCATTAGATTTTTGGCTTAAAATTCCCAGAGGTTCTCCATGAAGACGGACGGATAATTGTTTTTCTAGTTTTTTTTCTGCCATTTTTTTGCTCTATTAAATTAATTTTTAGGTGATTTAATCTCAAACTTGATGCCCAGCATCTGTGCAATTCTTAAAGATTTTTCTAATTGGCAGCTGGGCTTTCCCTGTTCCAGCTCTCGTAAAAATCGAACACCTACTCCAGAAGCGGCTGCTAGCTGTTCCTGGGTTAATTCATTGTTTTTTCTAGTAACTTTTACTAACTCGCCAAATTTTTTAGCATCCATGATTAAAAATAATCCTGATCGGGTGTATTTTCTCTAGTTTATAGTATTTTTTATAAAAATCATCCCGATCGGGTCTTTTTTAAATTTTTAATTTTTTAAACAAATTATCAATCGCTAAAACAGCCGCTTTAGGCCCTGGTTTATAAATAATCTGTAAGCCATTAGGTCCTGCCATTTTATATAAATCATATTCTGTCTGAATTAATCTAATAATTTTAAGCGGGTCTATTAAGGGCTTTGATAGATTTGATGAATCTGGAGATTTTGAAAAATCTATAAATTCTATTTTGGCAGAAGTTTTCCCTGCTTTGATTTTACTGATACCCAGTTTCTCAGCTTCTAGTCTTATTCTGGTCTGTTCACATAATAATTTGACAGGGTCTGGTAATAAGCCAAAACGGTCGATTAATTCGACTTGGATATCTTCAATTTCAGAAGGGATTTTAACTTGAGATAATTTTCTATAAAAATTTAATCTTAAAGACACGTCTGGTAAATATTCTTCAGGAATAATGGCGCTCTCGCCTAAATCTATTTCAATGGTTTTTCTTAAGTTTTCAAAATTTAAAACACCAGGTGATCCCAGCGCCTCGCCTTTTTCTAGGGACTTAACGGCATGGTCTAGTAATTCCATATATAAAGAAAAGCCAATATGGTGAATATGACCTGACTGGTCTTCGCCTAAGATTTCTCCAGCCCCACGGATTTCCAAATCATGAGAGGCTAAAGATAAACCCGACCCCAGCTCTTTAGTTTGCATAATGGCTTCCAGTCTTTTTTGGGCATCTTTAGTTAAAGCCTCCCAGGGTGGTGTGAGTAAATAGGCATAAGCCTGATGATGCGAACGACCTACACGGCCCCTAAGTTGATGTAGCTGAGCCAGACCCAAATGATCCGCGCGGTCAATCATAATGGTATTGGCGTTAGGAATATCTATCCCAGTTTCTATAATGGTCGTGCAGATTAATACTTGAAATCTTGCATGATAAAAATCAGTCATGACGCGCTCTAATTCACGCTCTGGCATTTGACCATGGGCGATCCCAAAAGAGAGGTCTGGAAGTAAAGCTTGAAGTTCTTTTTGTGTGAGCTCAATGGTCTTAACATCATTGTGTAAAAAATAAACCTGACCCCCGCGCATGGTTTCTCTTAATAAAGCTTCTTTTAATAAACTATTATTTTTTTCTAAAACAAAAGTCTTAATAGACAGTCTTTTTTTAGGCGGCGTTGCAATAATGGATAAATCTCGAACGCGCGAGAGAGATAAATTTAAAGTTCTGGGAATCGGCGTCGCCGTCATGGCTAAGATATCTACTTCAGCTCGAAGTAATTTTAATTTTTCTTTGTCTCTCACCCCAAAGCGATGTTCTTCGTCGATAATTACTAATCCTAAATCTTTAAAATCAACCAGCTGAGAAAGTAATTTATGGGTGCCTATAACAATGTCCACTTGGCCGGATTTTAATTGAATAATGGAATTTTTATTTTCTTTATCTGTCCTGAATCTAGAAAGCATTTGGATATGAAAAGGCCAGTTGGCAAATCGGTCTGAAAAAGTCTGGAAATGCTGATTAGCTAAGAGCGTTGTGGGAACTAAGACCGCCACTTGTTTATGATTTTGAACGGCAATAAAAGCCGCTCTCATAGCGACTTCTGTTTTACCAAAGCCCACATCGCCACATAGCAATCGATCCATCGGATTTTTGCTTTTAAGATCTTTAATAATGGCCTGAATGGCTAGTTGCTGATCAGGGGTTTCTTCAAAGGGAAAATCTGCACTGAATCTTAAATAGGCATCTTCGTCTAAGTCATAAATTAAGCCTGGTAATTTCGCACGCTTGGCATAAATGGTTAACAACTCAGCTGCCGTGTCATAAATTCTTTGCTGAGCTTTTTCCAGGGCTTTATTCCAGGCGGGCGTACCCAAATGAGATAAGGGCGGGTTTTCTCGATCACCGCTACTGTAACGACTGATTAATCTCATCTGATGGATGGGAACATAAAGTTTATTATTTCCTGCATATTCCAGAGTAATTAAATCTTGATCCTGATTATTAATATTTAAAGTCTGCAGGCCCGTATATTTTCCCACTCCATGGTTAATATGAACCACGGGCATGCCTGGTGTTAATTCAGAGAGATCATAAATGCCGACCGCCGCTTGTTCGGTTTGATTAGATTTTAAATATTGATTTCTTCGCTCAGAACGGGTTTGTCTTAAAGCTGAAATATTGGGAAATAAGTCACCCTCAGTGATTAAAATAAATTTTAAATCATTTTGAATATAGCCATGGTCTAAACAAGCAATAGTTAAAAATAATTTTTGATTTTTATTTTTATTTAAATCTAAAAAATTTAAATTATTAAAATTAATAATTAGCTCTGGATTTAAATCAATTCTTTTAAAATGATTTAATAAAACCTCCCGCCGACCCTCACTCTCTGCCGTAATAATAATTAAATAATCAGGGTGATTTTTACTAGCTAGTTTTAAAAAATTTAAGAGCTGATCCCAGGGATTTAAATTTTGCGTTTGAATAAATAAAGGCGGTAAATAAGTAATATTTAAATTTTGTTTATTCTGATTTTTTTCATGAATTAAATTTTCTGAGAGCTTAATTTGTTCAAAATTTTTAATACTCGCAAACCAAAGATCTGGGGGGAAATATAAATCTTCAGGAGCAAGAGCAGGGCGGTCAATATCATGAGACGCGTTCTCAAAGCGGTTTTTAATCGTTTTAAAATAAGCATGAGCTTGCAGCTCCGTCTCTGAATTTTTTAAGTCAATAAAAACTAAAGGGCTGTCTGGGTCACAGTAGTCAAAGAAAGAATTAAGATTAAATTTAAAAAATAGGGGTAAATAACTTTCAAGACCGGCTCTATTTTGATTTTTAAATAAAGCTTGGTAAATACTAGATTGCTTAGATCTATCCCCAAATTTTTGAATAAATTTTTCACAAAACAGCTGATTAGACTGAGGGTCTTGTGGGTATTCTCGTGTGGGTAATAATTGAATTTGACTGACCGGTTTTGAAGATCTTTGAGTGTCTAAATCAAAAATTCGAATACTGTCAATTTCATCGTCTAATAAATCAATTCGATAGGGGTCTTTCGATCCCATTGGAAAAATATCTAAGATGGCGCCCCGTTGGGCATATTCGCCCTTACTTTGGATCTGGGACACTTGGTTATAACCTGCACGCTCCAGCTTTTTTTTATGCTGTGCTAAATCAAATTTTTCGCCAATTTTAAAGTCAAAACTTTGATCTAAGACATGAGATTTTGGCGCAATTTTTAATAAGGCCGTTTGAATCGTAATAACAACAATGGCTTGCTTTAATTTAGGTAAATAATTTAAAGCACGAAGACGTTCAGAAATTAAATCTTCATGGGGCGAAAAATGGTCATAGGGCAAAATTTCCCAGTCTGGAAATTCAAGAATAGGCAGGGGGGTATTTTGATCCGTAAAAAATTCTAAATAATCTAAAAATTTTCGAGCAGATTGGCTATCTGGCAAGAGACAAATTAAGGGCTTATCTAAGCTCTTAGCATAAGACGCTGCCCACTCTGCTGCGGGTTCTAGTTTTAAATTTCCGATGCGAGAGACCGCCATATTTCTTACTCTTCCGATTTAAAATCTAAATCTAAACCCAAATCTAAATTCCCAAAATCCCACAAAGATTTATCCATCAGCTGACTGGGCTGAACAGATTGCAAAGCATGTAAAATATTTGACGGAATTTTTGGGTTTTCCAGGGCTAATTCTTTAATTAATTTTCGAACTCTCACCCGCGCTAGTTTTTCTTGAGAGCCGCATAGATTACAAGGAATAATGGGAAATTTAATATAATTGGCATATAAAATAATGTCCGATTCTTGGCAGAGTGCTAAGGGTCTAATAATTATATTTTTGCCATTGTCTGATTTTAATTTCGGCGGCATGGATTTAATTTGGCCAGAATAAAAAATAGACATTAATAAAGTTTCTATTAAATCATCGCGATGATGTCCCAGAGCGACTTTATTAAAGCTATTTTCTTCAGCATATCTATAAATATTACCGCGTCTTAATCTTGAGCATAAAGAGCAGTAAGTTTTCCCCTCAGGGATTTTCTCCATGACAATAGAATAAGTATCTCGAGATTCTATGAGATAGGGAATCTCATGGGCTTCTAGAAAGCTTCTTAATTTTGAATCATCCCAGCCAGGTTGCTGTTGATCCAAAGTGTAAGAAAATAATTCGAAAGAAAAATTCGTGCGCTTTCTTAGTAAATTTAAAATCCAAAGCAAAGTAAAAGAATCTTTACCGCCAGATAAGCAAACCATGACTCGATCGCCTTTTTTAATAAGCTGGTATTGCTGGATGGCTATTTTGACATAATGAAGCAGCTTTTCTTGGATTTTTTCAAAAGCTGCTGGAGTGAGGGGGGTAATAGATTGCTGGGTAGTTTGAATAGATGAAGAAGTGCAAGACATAAGTTAAATAAAACCAAAAGTAAGAGTTAAAAAATAAGCACGGGATTATCTAGATTTACCTGCTTATTTTCCAGGGTATTTTCCAGTTTCAATTTGGCAAAAAACATGGAATGATGCGCGGCTTTGAAATTTCATGGGATAAAAGAGATAAAAAATGGGTTATCAGTATGTCTCTAAGCAGCCCGATGCGAATGGCCATGTTCCGTATACCGCACTGGAAGACCAGACCTGGGCTAAGTTAATTACTAGGCAGAACCAAGTAGTTAAAAACAGAGCCTGCCCTGAATTTATCGAAGGAATTAAGCGCTTAAATTTACCTCTAGATCGCATTCCTCAGAACCATGAAGTGTCTCAAATTTTAAAAAGCCAAACTGGTTGGTCTGTCGCGAGTGTCCCTGCTGTTATTCCTGCTGAAGAATTTTTTGGATTATTAGCCAATAAGCAATTTCCAGCAGCGACCTTTATTCGAATCCCTGAAGAATTAGATTACCTGGAAGAGCCCGATATTTTTCATGAAATTTATGGCCACTGTCCCTTGTTAACTAATCAAGCTTATGCCGATTTTATGCATCAGTATGGCATTTTGGCTTTGAGAGCCAGTAAGAAACAAAGAACCAGGTTGTTTAGATTATTCTGGTACACCATTGAATTTGGCTTAATTAATACTCAAGAGGGTTTAAGAATTTACGGCGGTGGGATCTTGTCTTCTAAAGCAGAGACTGAGTACGCGCTAGATAAAATCAATGGCCCTGAATTAGAAAAACTAGATGTTCGAAAAATTTTAAGAACGCCTTTTAGAATCGACATGATTCAGCCAAATTATTTTGTGATTGATAGTTTTCAAGAATTAGATCAATTATTAAATCCAGAAATCATGAATCTCGTGGATGAGGCTATTACGCTTGGCGACTATGCTTACCATCCTAAATTTTTACAGAAAGTGGCTGGAGGCGTTTTTGATGACCATCCCTGTTAATACCCCTGTTAATACCCATGCTAATAATTTACTTCATAAAAAATGTGTGCCTTGTGAGGGCGGTAATCTCCCAGCGATGACCGAACAAGAGGCGCGTGGGATGTTAAATCATGTGCATAAAGACTGGGTTCTAAGCCCTGATTTTAAAAAAATTTCCCGTGAATTTATTTTCAAGGGATTTAACAAGACCATGGGATTTGTGAATGCCCTGGCCTGGATCGTGAATCAAGAAGGTCACCATCCAGAATTAGAAGTGAGCTATGACCGCTGTAAAGTGATTTTTCAAACTCATGCTTTAAATGGCCTGAGTGAAAATGATTTTATTTGCGCTCAAAAAATAGATCGTTTGATTTAATTATTATTTTAATAACACAAGGAGAAATCTTTCATGAATCCTATTCATCATGTATCCATGGTGACTTTTGTGGTGGCTTTAATTGCCGTCATGAATCCCATTGGTAACGCTGCTTTATATATCGGCATGTCGTCCGATAGAACCAAGCATGAACAGCATCGGATTTCTTTTGTTGCAGCGATTGCTGTGGCCATTATTTTAATATTAGCCTTATGGGTCGGCATGCCGATTTTGAATATCTTTGGAATTAATTTAAATTCTTTCGAAGCTGCTGGAGGCTTGATTGTTACTTTGATTGGTCTTCGCATGATTCGCGGGGGCTCTCATACGCATTCTCATGATAGTAAAACAGTTCAAGAAGCTGACAAACATAAACATTCTATTGCCGTGGTTCCTTTAGCGATTCCTATTATTGCAGGCCCCGGGTCTATTTCGACCATTATTGCTAATGCTAAAAATTTCCCGACTTTACACGAGCGCCTTGAGTTATCTTTAATCATGCTGGGTATCGGTGTGTTTATTGGTTTTGTTTTATTCTTCGCGCCTTTCATTGGTCGTTGCTTAGGCGAAGGCGGAATGAGAATCGTGACCAGAGTCATGGGTTTATTATTAACCGCGATTGCTTTACAAATGCTTTCTTCTGGTTTGCTAGGCCTATTTCCAGGTTGGGGCGTGGTGTCTTAATTTAATTTAATTTTTTTAAATTTTTTTAAATTTTTTTAAATTTTTTTAAAAACTTAAAAGAGGAGGCTTGTATTTGAAATTCGAATTTCCAATCGAGCTTCCTATTTCTCAAAAAATATTAGAAATATCTCAGGCTTTAAATCAATATCAGGTTTTAATTATTGCTGGAGACACAGGCTCTGGTAAGTCCACCCAACTCCCTAAATTATGTTTACAGATGGGTTATGGAAAAAATAAGCCCATAGCGCATACCCAGCCTAGAAGAATCGCAGCGACGGCTCTCGCGACTCGAATTGCTCAAGAATGTGAAGTGAATTTAGGTGAACAAATTGGCTATAAAATCCGGTTTTCTTCCCGCGTTTCTCACCATTCTCAAAGCTCTCAAAGCTCTCAAAGCTCTCAAAGCTCTCAAAACTCTCAAAATAATTTAAATAAAACACAGCTGATCTTAATGACCGATGGGATTTTATTAGCGGAATTAGAGCAAGATTTTTTATTAAGAAAATATAATTTAATTATTATTGATGAGGCCCATGAGAGAAGCTTAAATATTGATTTTTTATTGGGCTGCTTGAAAAATATTTTAAAAAAGCGCCGAGATTTAAAAATTATTATTACCTCGGCGACTTTAGATTTAGAAAGATTTAGCGAATTTTTTAATCAGGCGCCGATTATTAAAATCGAAGGCCGGACTTATCCTGTTGAGACTAGATATAGGCCTTTATTAGATGATGTAAATAATTCAAATAATTTAAACAATTCAAATTCACGCGAAGCAAAAAGCTTGGCTGATGGGGTTCTCGAGGCTGTTAAAGACCTAGATCATGAGTTTAAAAAAAGAGGGGATATTTTAGTTTTCTTACCCACTGAGCGGGATATTCATGAAGTCGAAGAAGTTTTAAATAAAGCTAATTTATTTAATACAGAAATTTTATTGCTTTTTGCCCGATTAAATATGCAGGCCCAGCAAAAGATTTTTCAAGTAAGTAGCACCCATCGGCGGATTATCTTGTCTACTAATGTCGCTGAGACGTCCATTACAGTCCCTAATATTTTTTATGTGATTGATTCGGGGTTAGTTCGAATTAAAAGATATAACCCGAGATCAAAAGTTGAGCGCTTGCCGATTGAATCTATTTCTCAAGCCTCAGCGAATCAAAGAGAGGGGCGTTGTGGGCGTATTGCGCCTGGTGTATGCATTAGGCTTTATAGCCAAGAAGACTTTATGTCTAGATCTCATTTTACGGACCCTGAAATTTTAAGATCTAACTTGGCGTCTGTAATTTTAAAAATGAAGATTTTAAAACTAGAAGAAATAGAGCATTTTGATTTTCTAGAACGCCCTGAAAATAATTTAATTAAAGATGGATTTTTATTACTAGAAGAGCTCGAAGCCATTGAGCCTAATTTTGATCGAAAGTTAACCAAGATTGGTCATGAGCTGGCGAAGTACCCCGTAGATCCTAGATTGGGAAGAATTTTGATTGCTGGAAAAGAGTATAAAGTTCTAGATTTTATTTTAATGATTGTCTCAGCTTTAGCAGTACAAGATCCCAGAATTAGACCGATGGAAGCGCAAACAAAAGCAGATCAGGCGCATAAAAAATATGCTCATCCCAGCTCGGATTTTTTAAGTTTTATAGTGTTATATAAAATTTTAGAAAATGAAAAAAATAATTTAAGCAAAAATAAATTTCTAGAATATTTAAACCAAAATTTTATCTCGCCTATGAGATATAAAGAATGGATGTCGGTGTATCAAGAATTAAAAAATAGTTTTGAATTTTTTAGTTCAGAGAAGGTGGAGAAATTAGAAGAGCTGGAAAAAGACTTGGATAAAAAATCTTTATTAATTCACCGGGCTTTATTGACTGGTTTGTTAGGTCATATTGGAAATTTAGAATTAGATTTAAAAAAAGAAATTAAAAAAGATTTTAATAAAAAAGAAGCAAAAAAAGACAAGATTTATAAAGGCGCCAGAGGGGTGTCTTTCCAGCTATTTCCAGGGTCGACTTTGGGTAAAAAAACACCAGCGTGGATTGCAGCGTATGAGTTAGTAGAAACTCATAAAACTTATGCGCGAGTGATTACAGAAGTGAATCCAGATGAGATTGAGCGAGCAGCGAGTCATTTAGTTAAAAAACAATATTTCGAGCCCCATTGGTTAAAAGAAGGCTTTGTCGCTGCGTTTGAAAAAATTAGCTTGTACGGCCTGGAAATTATTCCCAAAAGGCGCGTGAATTTTAGTCGTGTGGATGTCAAAGCCGCTCGAGAATTTTTTATTCGAGGGTGTTTAGTAGACGGGGATTTGTCTGAAAGATTAGAAAAAGAATTAGAGCGAGACTTAGACTTTTTATTTGAAAATAAGAATTTAAAACAAGAATTATTAGAGTTTGAACAACAGCAAAGAACCAGTGGTTTAGTCATCGATGATGAAGCCTGCTTTGAATTTTTTAATAAGCTAATTCCAGAAGATATTGCAGAGATTATTAAATTTAAAAAATATTATTTGAGTTTAAATAATTTAGAAAAAAATAAATTTTTATACACCCGCGAATTTTTATTGGCTTACACGCCTGTTTTAAATACCCCCTATCCAGAAAAAATTAAAATGGGTGGTGCGGAGCTGGCGTTTTCTTATCATTTTGAGCCTGGAAGTGAAGCGGATGGCGTGACTTTAGAAGTCCCTTTAGCTTTGTTAAACCAAATTAATTTAAATCTGACTAGTTATTTAGTCCCGCCTTTATTAAAAGAGCGGATAGAAAATTTAATTAAAACGCTGCCTAAAAATAAAAGACTAGCGTGCTCTCCAGCAGGGGCTTATGCGCAAGTTTTATTTGATGTTTTAAAAAATAAAGTCGAGCAAGAGAAAGATTTTAAAGAAAAAGTGGGTTTAATTAACTTCATGGCTCAAGAATTTTCAAGAATTATTAAAATAAAAATAGACCCAGAAGATTTCCAAGAAAATTTAATTCCTAGTTATCTACGCATGAATTTTAGGTTAAGAGACTTAGATAAAAACTCAGATAAAAACCCAGATAAAAACCCAGATAAAAATATAATTTCTGAATCTCGAGATTTAAAAAATTTAACTCAAAATTTTCAAGACAAAGCCGAGCAAGCCACCCAAGTTTTACACCAGAAAGAATTTCAGTCTCGAGAGGGAATTACTTCTTGGGATTTTGGATGTCTAGAAGAAAAAATAGAAAGTGAAAAGCAGGGTGTTAAATATACGGCCTACCCGGCTTTAATAGACCAGAAGATCTTAGAAAATAAAGACAGTATTAAAATTCAAGCGCTTTCTTCTTTAGAAAAAGCCTATGAAGAAAGTGAAAAAGGCTTATTAAGATTATTGATTTTAAACTTGCCCAAAGAAGTGAATGTTTTAAGAAAAAAGGTGGCGGGTATAGAAAGTTTTATTTTTAATTTAAAAAGTATTTTTAATAAAAATACTAATAAAATTTTAGAAATTAATAATTATTTAGACGGCTTTGTAAGTCGGGTGTTTATACAAGTTTTTAATTTATTTGATTTTAAAAATAATTTAAAAAACCACCCAGAATATTTCCCAAGATCAGCCCAAGCATTTGATTTAATGATTTTAAATAAACGCGGGGAATTATTAATTTTCGGTGTTAAATTTTTAGTTTTATTAAACAATATTCTGGGGCTTTATAAAGAAATTAAAGACAATCTAGAAATTAAAAATAATAAAAAAATAAGCTGGAGTGAGGGCTTAAAACAAGATTTAGAAAATCAGCTGGAGCTCTTGATTTACCCTGATTTTATTGTTCATACGCCGATGAGATTTTTAGAGCGATATCCAATATATCTAAAAGCTGTTTTATACCGCCTGGAAAAATATCAAGAGATTAAAGATAAAGAATTAAGAGCGGAGTTAAACCAGGTTTGGGGGAAATATTTAGCTAATCCTGAGATTCCTATTACTGCTGAGATTCATTATTTGATTGAAGAGCTTCGAGTGTCTTTATTTGCTCAGCATCTTAAAGCGGAGAAGGGTGTCTCTGTGAAAAAATTATTGAATTATTTTTAATAAAAATTAATAAAAAAATTAATAAAAAAAAGGGCAGAAATTTAAAAAATCTGCCCTTTTATAATAAATAATAAATTAAATTAATAATTTTTTTAATTATTTCTATTGCCGCCAAACATGCCAAAGAGCTGGAGTAGGGTTAAGAAAATATTGACGAGAGAGACATAAAGCATCACGGTTGCGACGATATAGTTATTGCAGCCGCCATGAACAATCGAATTCGTGGTATATAAAATATAACCGGCTGAGATCAGCGCAAAGATCACACTAATGGCGAGCTGGAAAGCAGGTAGGTGTAAGAAAAATATATTCACGAGTGAAGCCACAAAAGCCATGATGACACCGATCATGAGAAAGCTGCCAATACCCGTAAAATTTCTCTTAGGATTTAAAGCCAGCGCTGAAAGCAATAAGAAAATTAATCCCGTGCTTCCCAGGGCGAGCATAATTAAAGAAGGGCCATTGCTATATTCTTTAATATATAAATTTAAAATGGGTCCTAGGGTCCAGCCAATAAAGCCGGTATAGATAAAAGTGACGGGAATAGCCCAGACGCTGTTTTGAATGCGGCTAAGTAAAAATGGAAAGCCAATAATCACAATTAGCATAATAAAAATATTAACGGGTCCTGCGTTGAGGGCCATAGCTCCCCAAGCAGTGAGCGCGCTGAAAAGTAAAGTTAAAGACAACATAAAGTAAGTATTTTTTAAGACGGCGTTGACCTCACCAATGCTGGAAAAGGCCGTTGGTCTGCTAGAAAAATTTTGGTCCATGAGGAACTCCCTTTGTAAAAAAATTTAAGAAAAAGGCAAGAAAAAAACCGGGCTGATGCTATACCGGGGACTGCTATTTCTCAAGGGAATCTAGAGCTGGAGTTAAGCGAGCGTCATTTAAGTCTACAGAACCTATATAAAAACATAGTATTTCTGTGGACTTGGATTGCAGGGGCTTTATCAATTCTTCCCATTGCGACTTTGACCTTCCTCCCTATAAAATCCGCGCGTTTTTTTATTATTAAACCAATAGGAATTATTTATTTCATGAGTCAGCCTCCAGCATCCAATCAAAAACCAGTTACTAAAATTCACGCTTCAGATTTGCCGCTCTCTTGTCCACCTTCGTCTAATAATTCAGATAAGCATCCAGACAATTTATGGAATGCCCATCCCAGGGTTTTTTTGCCTATTAGTGAAGCCAATAAATCAGCCACTTGCCCTTATTGCAGTGCCCAGTATGTCTTAGAGAATTAAGAGAGTTAAAAAAATTGAAGATTTTAATCATCAGCCCTTCTTGGGTCGGCGATATGGTCATGAGCAGCAGCTTGTTAAGATTTTTAAAAGACCAATATGCCGTTAAAAATATTAATCTCATCATTGATGTTTTAACTCCAGCGCATGGCCAAGATATTTATAGCGCCATGCCAGAAGTTTCAGAGATTTTAATTTCGCCTTTTAAGCATGGAGAGTTTTGTTTTAAGGCTCGAAAAAAACTAGGCGAAAGTTTGATTTATAAAAATTACGATGAAGCCATTGTTTTACCTAATTCCTGGAAATCAGCCCTAGTTCCCTATTTTGCAAAAATACGAAAAAGATCGGGATTTTTAGGCGAGATGCGCTTTTTTTTATTAAATAATATTTTTAAATTAAACAAGAAAAATAAAAAAATTTTAGGTCTCATGATTCAGCGTTTTTGCTTATTGGGCCTAGATAAATTAAATAATTTAAATAAAAAAAATCTTTCAAATTTTTTAAAGCAAGCCTTGCCTAAGCCCAGATTAGTGATTCCTAATGAATGGGTAGAAGAAGTTTCAAACAAATTTTTAATTAAGCAAAACCAGCCGCTGATTATTTTATGCCCTGGCGCTGAATATGGCCCGGCTAAAAAATGGCCGATGGAACACTATGCCAGCTTGGCGAATTCTTTAAGATTATTGGGGTTTTCTATTTGGATTTTAGGATCTCAAAAAGATCAACAAGACGGAGATGAAATAGTTTTAAAAGCGCCGGGAGTTATAAATCTCGCAGGCAAGACCAGCTTAAAAGAAGCTATGGTGATTTTAAATTCAGCCCACCAAGTAATTACTAACGACTCTGGACTCATGCATATTCGAGCCGCGTTTGATCAATCTTTAGTCGCGATCTTTGGCTCGACTTCCCCTTTGTTTACACCGCCTTTATCTAACCAGGCTCATATTTTGGGTGTTGATTTATATTGCCGGCCTTGTTTTGAGCGGATCTGTCCCAAAAAAGATGAGGCTTATATGAAATGTTTAAAAGATTTAAAACCAGAATTAGTTTTAAAATCTCTAGGTTTGAAGTCATGACTGAAAAAATAAACAAAAAAATATTAATTATTAAATTAAGTTCCCTCGGGGATTTATTTCATACTTTTCCAGCGCTTTCTGAAGCCAAAGAAAAGAATCCTGATTTTGAATTTGATTGGTTAGTCGACGAAAGCTTTGCTGAAGTCCCCAAAATTAATCCGGCTGTCAGCCAAGTATTAACCATGCCCCTAAGGGCCTGGAGTAAAGATAAGTTTAATATTTCTAAATTTTTAAATTTAATAAAATCGATTAAAAAACTCAGGGCCCAGAAATATGATTTAGTGATTGATGCCCAGGGTTTAATCAAAAGTGGATTATTAACTTATTTAAGCAGAGCGAATTTAAAAAAAGGCTTAGACAAACAATCAGCCAGAGAACCTTGGGCCAGTTTTTTTTATCAAGAAAGTTTTTATATTGAAAAAAACCAACATGCAATTGATCGCTTGAAAATTTTATTTTCAAAAAGTTTAAATCAAAATTTAGGTGTAGGGGCGAATATTGTATTCGCCCGCGAGTATGTGGCTAAAACTAAAAATAAAACTGAATTAAAAACCATCCTCTTTCTCCATGGCACCACCTGGAAAACTAAACATTGGCCAGATCTTTACTGGATTGAGCTCGGTCAAAAATTAACTCAGGCTGGATTTAAAATTTTATTACCCTGGGGTAATCAGCAAGAAAAAAGCAGGGCAGAATTATTTTCAAAAAATTTTACAGCAGAGATTTTGCCTAAACTTTCTATTACAGAATTGGCTGAATTAATGAGAGAGAAAATTTCAGGTATTGTCGCTTTAGACTCAGGTTTGACGCACTTAGCCGCGGCTTTAAATATTCCAACAGTGTCTTTGTATGGCCCGACGGATCCTGTCAAAACAGGCCCCCGTGGTTTGAATCAAGTGGTTTTACAAGCGGATTTCCCTTGTGCGCCCTGTCTTTCTAAAACTTGCAAATACCAGGGCGTGAATCCAGATCCAAGAATTTTTCCAGCATGTTTTTCTCAGATTTCTCCAGAAAAGGTGTCTTCAGCTTTATTAAAATTAATTAAATTAACTTTTGATCAAGACTTTCTTGCCATAAAAAACAATGGCCAGTTTTAAAATTTTACTAATCCCCCGACTTTTTAATTCAGCCTGATAATTTTTAGAATTAATTTGTGCGAGGGCTGACTTAGCCTCTTTGCCCATGCTTTTTTCAGACTCCGCCATTTTGAATTCGAGAATAATCCCTGGTTTTAAAACATCTTTCGGAATAATTGAAATATCATATCTGCCAAAGCCAGACTCTCTATTCGATAAAATCTGGTGGGAATCTTTGAGCGCCACAATCATGCCGAGAACTAGCGCATGATAAAAACTTTCGGCTTTTCCAGCTCCAACATCAAAATAAGACAAAGTTTTTTCGACATAGTCTTGAAAAAGTTTTTCAAAAATTTTGATATCTCCAGTCACTAAAGCTTTTAGCATTTGATTGCTTTGAGCGGGACTCGTGCTTTCAAACCAAGCTAAAAAATAACGCTGGTAGACCCGCGTGATTTCTATATTGGGTAAGGCAATCTCACATTCTCCCCGCTCACTTTCATGGTCAATGCGGACGATTTTTAAATAGCCGGCAAATAATAAAAAACTCCAGATGGCGTTCTCAGCCTGGGCGTTAAGTTTAGGTAAAGTAATTTTTTCATCGATGGGTTTTTTAATCACACCGCCTTGAATTAAAATTTCAAAATCTTTCTTGAGCTCAGGCCCTGATTGGGAAATTAAATCTTCAATAATTTGAGTCGAACCGGTGTTAACCCAATAGGGTCCTAATTTTTTATTCTTTGCAAAATTAATAATCGACCAGGGGTTATAAATATTTAAATCCCCAAATTTATAGCCGTTGTACCATTCTCGAACTTGCTCACGCTGATCTGAAACATCAGCTTCTTGACATATCCAATCCACTTCAGATTCTGTAAATCCAAAATAAGAACTGTAAAAATCAGAGAGCATGGAGTGGACCATGATGTTATTTAAATCTGAAAACATGCCTTCTTGAGAGACTCTTAAAATCCCTGTTAATACCCCTTTATATAAAGACGTATTGGACTTGAGTGCTGAGCCTAAAAATCCCTGCATAAATATTTTTAATTCTTCATAAAAGCCAAATTCCCAGGCGGCATGAATCGGCGTGTCGTATTCGTCTATAAAAATCCAAACTTTTTGCTTATATTTTTTTTCTAAGAGCTCAGATAAAAATTGCAAACTTCCGGCGAGCTCTACTTCATTAGAGTCACCTTGAGACAGTCGATCAAAAGGACCTAAATAAGCGGGGTAGTCAGATTGAATAAACTCACGAAAATCTTGGTGAGCGACAAAAAGTTTTCGAACTAAAGCTCTAATCCCATCCATGGCGTCTGTAAGATTATTTTTTTTCACTTCTTTTAAAGATATAAAAATAACCGGATATTTATTCTGATGTTTTAATAAAATCTCTGGGTGCTGGGAAATATTTAAATTTTCAAATAAATTTTTATCTAGCTCTGAAGATTTAATATCTAAGAAATATTTCAGCATGGACAGCGCAAGAGTTTTTCCGAATCTTCGAGGGCGAGGGAATAAAATCACATCTGAAGCATCTTCAATCAGGTCTTTGATCAATAAGCTTTTATCAATATAAGTATTTTTTTTAGCAATAATTTTCGCGAAATCATCAACGCCAATTCCGAAATCAACCGTCATGTTTAAATACCCTTAGAGTTTTTATATTTCTTAAAAAATAGCTGCGCATTTTATAGAGAGATTGCTGGAGCCGCTATAAGATTTGTTTTTTAAAAACTATCTCAAAGGCCCGCGCATGATTTTTATCCTTCCCTTATTATTCTTTATTTTTATTTGTCTTTTAATTTTAAAACTAGCAGGGGGCTTGGTATCCTGGAGTCTGGTTTTTTTACCACTGATTCTTGCGGTTTTATTTTTTGTCTTGATGATTGCTTTAGGTAAAAAGTTTAAAAATAAATCTAAAAAAAAGCTAAGAGCAGATTAAAAAAATAGCCATATTTTTATATGGCGCAATCATCCAAAAAATTATTGATTAACTCCCATATAAAAAATAATTAGCGTCCACCATTTTCTTTTTGTTATGGTCATGAAGAAAACTATTATTTTAATAAAAAAGGGAGTGGTCAAAATGTTTGGTAGGCGTGTAAGCAATGCGAGTGATAATGGCAGTGTGGGTGGCAGTGTGGGTGGTGGTGTTTTTGTTGAAGCAGCAGGACCTCAGTTAACCTTGGCTCAAAAATTGGCCGCCGCTTTTTTGGTGGTTCCTGACAATCATGGTCTCACTCCCTATGCGGCTCCCGGAGGATCTTACCCCGTTGAACGCAGAATTGCCGCAGAGCTCTTAGGGCTTTTGGCCGTTTCTGAAATACGGAAAAATGATCTTAAAGTGATTGTTGGTGCTATTTGTCAGGCTTCTATTAATCAGGCGGGCGCTAAAGGGGGCCTATTCCGACAAAGAAAATTTTTGGATCAAGTAGCTAAGGTTGTGGATGATCATTTACCTCTATCCGAAGCCTCTTACAGTCGATTGACCTCACCTAGTAGCGATAAAAAAAGACATAGTTCGGCAAGAAATTTGCTTCGAACTTTAGCCATAGATTTTTCAGAAAAATCGGACAAAGATCCTAAAGATTTATTCAAATTAAAATTTTATGCAGACCTGTTTAAACTTTTAGCAGAGGCTTCTATTAAAGATACGAGCCTGGATCGTTTCATCGAAGTTTTGATTAACCAAATGAGCGGTCAGGCAGCACGTCCTGTTTTTTCTAATGCTGCTGCTGTTGTTGCGAGCCCAGCTCCTGCTGGAGGAGCTGGAGTCGGTGCTGGAGCTGGAGCTGCTGCTGCTTCTGATTCAGATGACTCTGATTCTGACAGTGAAGAAGGTTCAGTAGCTGATGGAGCAGGTGCTGGAGCTGGAAGTGCCTCTGTTCCAGGGGCAGCGGCTCAAGCAGCCCCCCCTATAACATTAGAATTTTCACGTGCCTGGGGTGAGCGATTACCTGGAGCTTCTCAAACAATTAACACTACTAGTCGTGAATTAAAGGGTGGTCCAAGAGCCTTGAGAGAATTAATGCCTTACGGCAATAGTGACGATCGTGGTTCAGTAGCAACGGCTCCAAAATTACATCCAGCTAATTCAGATCGAATTATGTACAACCAAGCTTTGGCTGCTTTAACTAAATGCCATCAGGATGCAAAAACAGTAGCTGATTCAGCTGGTGTTCGAGCAGAAGCTGTTGGAACGAGTGTGCGTGCTGCTGAAATAAGATTGACTGCGGCGCATCAGGCAGAATTGGCAGATTTGCGTGCAGGGCATGGCGGGGCGTTGTCAGATTTAAGAGTAGATTATGAAAAGGCGTTGGCAGATTTAAGAACAGATCATGAAGAGGTGTTGGCAGCTAAAGAAAGAGTGATTGAGGGGCATCTACACGCGGTAGGTAGTTTAGAAGCTGACCTGCTTTCTTTTCCTGCAACAAAATTGCTGGCTCAAGCAAACACTTTAGCTTTGAGAGAAACAACGTTTCAGCGTATGAACAATGCCTGTGTAGAGTGCATTAATCCAACGACCGTTCCATTTTCTAATTTATTGAATTCATTGGTTGATGGAACAGTCGCTGCCTTATCAGCTTCTGGAACGTTTGGTAGTTCGACGCTAGAAAAAGCAGCTTATCTGGCAGTCTTTGCAAATCCAGATTCTTTAGTTGATCAAAGTCATATCACGGCGACGCTCGCTGTTTTTAATGATTGGTTTGATAAAAAAGATGATCCTACTTTCGTATTAGCTCAGAAATATCAATCTACTTTAGTTTCGGTTAGTTTCAAAGGAGTTGGGTCTCATTTGAACTCATTTTTTACTCGATGTTGCTCTGTTGCTCATAATGTTGATCAAGAAAATGCAGCCAAAAAAGTTGCTTTACTGTGCCTGTTAAAAGTAGTTGCGAGTGAGTATCAAAAAACGTTAAAAACAATTGTCACTCATGATCGTGCTTCTGATGTCGCTTTAGGGTTGCACTTTGTTCATGGGGATAAAGTGAGTCGGCAGAGCTATCAGAAACTTTGTTTTTGTATTGATGTTTTGGCGCAGATTTATGCTTCTGTTAACCATGCAGACAAAGCTGCTAATCATAATGTGAGATCAGCTTCGATACGCGAAGCTTTCCAAACAACTTTTCAAAAAAATACAGAAGAGTGTGCGGTGGCTGTGGATCCTAGAAATTCTGCAAAACATCTCTCTTTTCTTGTCCATTATTGTGACGGAAAAATTGCCAGCTTGACTGATGGCTTGCAACAATTTAAAAGCGCAATTAAAGATGCCTTTGATAGCTACCTTGGAGTAACTCAAAAATTGCCTTCGGTAGCGTTTCAGGTGGGATTGGTGCGGGAAGGATTTCCTGAGCCAGTTTCAGTAGATGATCCAGATCCGTGGAGTGAATATTTTACGCAGGCCATGAGCGCCTTAGAGCCTCAACCAGCCGCTCATTTAGACCGCTTGCCTTCTATGATATATTCAGATCGAAGAGGTGCTTCTGGTGGTGCTTCAGGACGAGGCCCAGGTAGCGTGACAGGTGGCAGTTTTAGTGGTTATGGTGTTCCAGCAGGAGCTGGTGGCCCAGGAGGTTTGTCAGTTCATCAACCAGCTTCAAGGCTGAGAACGGGGTCCTCATTACCTGGAAAAGAAGCACCTGCTGAATCACCGCCAGCGTTGACAGGACATGTAACTTCTCCAGTAGGGGGGAGTCGTGGTTCTGATTCTTCTGTTGCAGCTGATGGCGTGGTTGGTGCTCCTCCAAGACCAGGTTCAGCAACACCAATGGCAGCCGCGGCTGGTGCGGTGGTTGGTGGAGCTGGAGAGGGGGGTGCTAGAAAAGGTACTGGGGCTTCTGTTCGTGCTGCAGTAGTAGGAGTTGACCCATTCGTTTTTATTGAATCGATAAGGCATGTTGGTGGGTCTAGATAAGGCTTTTTTGGCGCTGAAATTTTTATAAAAAATAAATACGAAGGAGATTCAAAATGAGTGCAGCAGGAGCAGGAACGGGAGCTGGTGGTGTTGATCCCGCAACAGCGATGGTTTTATCCGGTGCGGGCGCTTCAACAGCTGTAACGCAACCCATCCCATTTGGAATGGAGGTGGTCCGTGGATCTAGGCATCCTCGCGTTACAGAAGTTCTTAGGATAATGAGAGATGTTTTTCCTGGAGGGCCTGGCAATCTTTGTTTGGTCACTGATGAGTTGATGGCTGCATTACAGGTAAATCCTAGTAGAGTTTTTGGTTCAGCAGCAGATAGAGCAAAAACAGTGCTTATTCCTCTCTTTATGGAGCCAAGCAATCGAAGATCTTCGATTGATCCACATTTGCCTGCAGTTGCCAATTTTTTGGCGACTAGATTTCCAGCAGGATCCGATGCTTCTGTGAGTTTGAAAGTGAGTACAGTGCTTGAAACGCAGGCGACTCACATTGAAGCTATTCATCAGCTTTGTGGGGAATATGCTATTAAGCATTTAGCGGGAAAAGATTTTTCAAGTAATCATCGTGCTGTTGCTTTAGCTGGGCTATTGGGATCTTTTACGATGGGTTTGCATTTTCGTGTATCAGCTGAAAAGCAGGTAGAGCATATGCGCAAAGTGAAAAAATTTATTACAACTTTGCAATCTCGAAGAGATTTAGTTGCTCCTGACGACACTTACATTCGAGATATTAAAGATGCTGCTGGTAGCGTTCTTTCTTTAAAGACTAGCACTGTAATTGCCTCTGATTTTTCACAATTACTCGATGCTTTAAACACCCGCATGGATGCTGTGATTGCGTTGTTAACGCCCAGTGTTGTGAAGGCCCGGGAAGATGCTCACACGACTTTTACAAATAACATACTCGACTTATTAAAACGATTAACAAAAATTCTTTTCAAATTAACTTACTTTCAGGAGCCGCTTGCTTTTGATGTGCATTTTTCAAAATTGGCACAAGATTGTCATTTTGGTGGGAGTATTGATCAAGCCTCTAAATTCAAAGCCTTTCTTCTTTTTCGAGGAGGTGATAACCCTTTTGATTCGTGTATTTTCCAAGATCCTGAGCGTCGACGTAAAGAATGGATCAGCTGTTTAAAAGAGAAAAGTCAAGACGCAGACAATGCTTTAGTTCAATTTGCAAAAGCTTCTACTTACCCTGAGGAACTCAGGGCGCTGAATAAACTGGAAGAAATTTCACATTATTCAGTGCTAAGAGTATTGGTGGAATACAATGACCTGCGCACACTTGGGCTGGATAAGATTGCCGATCCTTCAGGGGCGGAAAGAGCGAAATTAGAAAAGCTAAATATTTTGCATGGGAAATTGAGAGGAATTACAGGGTTAGGTCTCAAGCCAGATTCCTTTAATCATTCGCGCTTATTTGCTCGTTTTTCTGAAGGTTCAGCGTTTGTCTTTGCTAAGGATGCTTCTGACACTGAGGAAGCTGGAAGAAGCCGGGTTTTAAACCTGTTTCAACGAGTGGGTATTTTAAGAGATGGACTGCCAATGCTTGTCTTTGGAGCTATCAGCCTTTCTGGTGCTTATGACGAATTAGGTTCCACCATAACGCAGACTCTTTCCGCTATTACTGATAAAGTTTCTGCTGAAAGGGCTCAAACTTGGTTGGCTTTGTTGATCGAAGCTTTGCTCGAGTTAAATGCTTCTTTGTCTCAGATTTTTTCTCAATCCAGCGGGAGTGCAAGACTTTCTGCTCCGCTTTCTAGAGAATTCAGTCAGTTTGATAGAGTGAAATCTTCTATCGATTTAGATGAGCTCATAAGATTTATTGCTTCTTGTAAAACGATTCTCTTTAATTTTCAAGGTTTGCAAGATCCAGAAGAAATGGCGAAGTCTTTGAGGCGCGGGCTAGCTCATTTAGATAACTATAGAGCCGTTACGGACCTCTTTAATTTTGGAGCTCCTCTCCCTGTTGATGATGGTCGTGGGTACTTTCACTTGCTAGCGGATGGTCTCCAAGCACAAGGTGAAAGAATGAGAGAGGATGATGCTCACCGGGGTATCGATGACGCCGCAGGGATGGCCGCTGTCGCTGCTATAGCTCCAGCTACCTTGGAGGATATTGCTGAATGGCGAGAAAAAGAAAAAGAGCAGCAGCTTGAAACAGACACATCATTAGTCCTTGCTGCTGGGGTGGATTTACCAGCGGCTTTGGATGCCACAGTGGATTACTTGCGCAAGCTTGCGAGAGCTGGAGTTCCTGTTGAGGCGGGTACGCCTGCTGCTAGTCTTGTTGTGGAATTAGTGAAGAATTTCAAAATTTTAGCTGATAAAATTGGTCTTCGTGGAGATACTAGACTTATTGCGGAACACGCGGTTAGACGGACTATTACAGCTGATCCTGGCTCTAGACCTCCTGCCTTGACAGGTGGCAGCGCAGCCTATGGAGTTGTGTCTTCCCATCCTCCTTCTGGTTCAACAGTCACTGCTTTCGCTGCCTCTGCAGGTGCAGGTGGCGGCGGTGCTGGTGGTCCATCACGTCCACCTCATAGAGGAGGTTCTGATGATCCTAGAGGCGGTAGTGCTTGGGGTGGTCCTAAGTAGTGGTAGATAAACTCCAGCTCTATCCAAAAAAGGCGGACATAGGTCCGTCTTTTTTTTATTCGAAACCTCTTTTGATTTCGTCTCTCCCCTCGAGGGCTTACAATTAGCCTTAAGTTTTTCTTGAAAAATTTTGAATTGTACGGTCTCAGTGTAGGGGCGAATCTTGTATTCGCCCTCTATCGGATCTCGCGACTATAAAAATAATTTTAATCATGTTTAAATTATGTAAATTTTTTATTTACATAGAGTTTTATGTCTTACGATCCTGAGCTTCACCATCGACGGTCTATTCGTTTAGGTCATTATGATTACTCGCAAGAAGGTTATTATTTCATCACGCTTTGTGTTCAAAACCGGGCATGCCTATTTGGAGAAATTGCTGAAGATAAAATGGAATTAAATCCTGCAGGAAAGATGATCCATAAAAATTGGAATGAGCTTCCAAAAAGATTTTTAAATTTAAAGATGGACGAATGTGTGGTGATGCCTAATCACCTGCATGGAATTGTAAAACTTAGTCAGATCAAGTCCGTTCAGCGCCTAGATCAATTCAAGCCTTCTGGAACTTTGGAGCACTCCATTGGTCGTATTTTTCAGGCTTTCAAATCAATCACCACGCATGAATATATTCAGGGCGTAAAGCAAAATCATTGGCCATCGTTCTCTGGAAAATTGTGGCAACGCAATTACTGGGAGCACGTAATTACTAACGAATATGAGCTGTATTTTATTCGCGAGTACATCAGCCATAACCCAGAAAAATGGGCCTCAGATGGCTTATTCTCAGACAATAAATTGCAGTCACCCCAAGGGCGAATACAAGATTCGCCCCTACGCCTTTCTTATTAGATAGCTTGATCCGAGACCGCAAAACTTAAGGCTAATTGGAAGCTCGAGGGAGGGAGAGACAGACCAACGGGCTCTTGGCCTGTTGGGCAGAGAGGGGGTGACGCCCTCAAGGGGAGAGACGAAATCAAAAGAGGCCCCTACAGGATATTGTTCGTCGCCTTGAACCACTTGGTTATTTTTTATTTTGTTTTAATCAGCACTTTCTTGCCAAAAAAGATAATTGCGAGTTTTAAAATTTTATTAATCCCACGAGAATTTAACTCAGCTTGATAATTATTAGATTCTATTTGGGCGAGGGCTAATTTGGCTTCTTTGCTCATGCTCTTTTCAGTATTGGCCACTTTGAATTCAATAATAATGCCTAGTTTTGAAAGTTCTTTAGGAATAATTAAAACATCATATCTGCCAAAACCAGACTCTCTATTCGATAAAATCTGATGGGAATCTCTTAAAACAACAATCATGCCGAGCACTAGCGCATGGTAAAAACTTTCGGCTTTTCCGGCTCCAACATCAAAATAAGACAAAGTCTTTTCGACATAGTCTTGAAACATTTTTTCAAACTCTTTGATCTCTCCAGAAATTAAAGCCTTGAGCATTTGGTTGCTTTGTTCTGGATTCGCGCTTTCAAACCACGCCATAAAATAATTTTCATAGACAGAAAGAATTTCTGCATTGGGAATTTTTAAATCAGCTACAAAATTACCCCGAACGAGATTGATTTTTTCAGCTTTGAGATACCCTGAAAATAATAAAAAACTCCAGACGGCTTTGACGGCATTAGAATTAATGGCTGGTAAGACAATCTTTTCATCAATGGTCTGGGTCACTACCCCGCCCTGAATTAAAATTTCGAAATCTTTTTTAAATTCACTAGGGGCTCTAGCAATCAAATGTTCAATCATCTGGCTCGAACCTGTATTGACCCAATAGGGTCCTAATTTTTTATTCTTTGCAAAATTAATAATCGACCAGGGGTTATAAATATTTAAATCCCCAAATTTATAACCGTTGTACCAGTCTCGAACTTGCTCCCGCTGATCTGAAACATCGGCTTCTTGGCATATCCAATCCACTTCAGATTCTGTAAATCCAAAATAAGAACTATAAAAATCAGAAAGCATGGAGTGGACCATGATGTTATTTAAATCTGAAAACATACCTTCTTGAGAGACTCTTAAAATCCCCGTCAAAACACCCTTATATAAAGACGTATTAGATTTAAGCGCTGAGCCCAAAAATCCCTGCATAAATATTTTTAATTCTTCGTAAAAGCCAAATTCCCAGGCGGCATGAATTGGCGTGTCGTACTCATCAATTAAGATCCAGGTTTTTTGGCCATGTTTTTTTTCTAAAAGCTCAGAGAGAAATTGCAAACTTTGGGCGAGTTCTACCTCTGGAGCGGTGAGGCTTAATAAGCCATCAAATCGAGCTTGGTAGTGGTGGTCTAAATCTTCATAAAGATCTTTGTGGGTGTTAAATAATTTTTGAATTAAAACTCTGATCCCATGCATCGCGTCTTTAATATTATTTTTTTTGACTTCTTTTAAAGATATAAAAATAACTGGGTATTTATTCTGATGTTTTAATAAAAGCTCTGGGTACTGGGAAATATTTAAATTTTCAAATAAATTTTTATCTGGCTCTGGAGATTTAATATCTAAGAAATATTTCAGCATGGAAAGGGCAAGGGTTTTTCCAAATCTTCGAGGGCGAGGGAATAAAATCACAGAAGAAAAATCTTGTAATAATTCTTTGATCAATAAAGTTTTATCAATATAAGTCGCTTTGAGCTTAATCAGCTCAGCGAAATCATCAACACCAATCCCAAAATTAACGGGCATGTTTAAATACTCTTTTAATAAAATAGGCGCGCATTTTATAAGCTGAGTTAGCTGATGGCTATTGGAGTTTTGATTTAAAAAATCTATTGCTTTACTAGGAATAAATATTCCATCCGCGTTTTTTCATCTTCTCTGAAAACACCCAGCATCGAGGAAGTCACCATCATGGAATTTTGCTTTTCGACGCCGCGCATTCTCATGCACAAATGATTCGCTTCGATAGTCACCGCCACGCCTTCTGGTTTTAAAAGCTCAAAGATCGCGGTGGCAATCTGATGGGTGAGGTTTTCTTGAATTTGCAGCCGCTGAGAAAACATATCGGTAATTCTGGCAAACTTAGACAGACCCAAGACTTTTCCATTGGGGATATAGCCAATATGACACTTGCCAATAAAAGGTAATAAATGATGTTCACAGAGCGAATATAACTCAATGTCTTTAATGACAATCATGTCGTTGGCATCACTTTCGAATAGCGCGTCATTGACCAGTTCGTGAATATTTTGCTGATAGCCCTGAGTTAAAAACTTAAAAGAATGAGCGGCTCTCTCTGGCGTGCCTTTTAATCCTGGGCGATCTGGGTTTTCTCCAATGCTAGTAATAAGCTTACGAAATAAATCTTGCATTTTTTCCTCGAGATAAAAAAGCAGGCACTGTAAATTTTTAGAAGGGCCAGAGTCAAATTTTTGAGTAAATTATTTGAATAAATGGGATTTAAACTCTGGTCATCTTCATGGTCAGCTCAATTTTATTTTCTTCTGGTATTTCTGGTATTTCTGCTGCTGCTCCTGCTATTTCTGCTATGGGGGCACTGGTTCTTGCGCTTGCTCTTACTCCTGGAGGCGGATTTTTTTTTGGAAGATAGGCGCTTAAAAACTCTGCTGATTGATGAGATTTTTTATATAAATCATAAGCCATCACTGCAGCAGAAAATAAACTTGCAGTGCCATAAGCTAGTGCAAAGCCATTCACTGGAAAATGATTAAATCCATATTGACCAATGCAAATACTCCCCAGCCCCAAGGCATTGAGACTTAAAAAATTCAAGAGCGTGGGCATGCTTGCCTTTCCTGCGGCGTTATAAATCGCACTGAGCATAAATCTTGCGCTATGAATTAAGCCGAACCAGACAGAAATATAAAAATAAGATTGGGCTGAGCTCATCAAGGCAGGATTTTTTTGAGAATCTGAGTCTAAAAAAGCAGAGATGCATTGCTTTGAAAAAATAGTCAGTACAGTGGCATAAATAGTAGCGATGCCAAGACCGCCGATGAAGGCGCGCGCGAAAGTCTGTTTCAAACAAGTTTTCGCCTGCTGAATAGCTTGGGTATTTTTTGAATCTAGCGCCAATCTTAAGGGGATTAAGCGTCTTCTAAAAGATTTTAAAAGATATTCTGAATAGCCCAGCATGAAAACATTTCCACTGAAGACGTACTGTAAAGACGGTTGAAAAATGGTCGCTGGTGTGGAGCCAATGCCTGCAATTATAAAAGAGCAAGCCGCAAGAAAACCCCATTCATTGGCGCTTTGTATCGCAAATAAAGGCGCAGATTTTAAAATCTCTTTCATGGGTTTCCAGGCTAATTCAGGATGAAAAGTGTAAAGCTCAAAGGCCTTATATTTTTCTTGAAATAGCCAGGCTCTCGAACAGATCAAAGCCACTAACGCGCCTACCATGGTTCCAAATGCTGAACCAAACATCGGAGACATGGAGCCGATGATTTGCTGTGAGAATAAAAATCCAAAAAGTGCTGAGACCCCTGAGGCAAAACTGGTCATTAAAAAAGGAACGAAGGGGCTCTCTTGGCAGGTTATTAAAAGAAAATCACATTGGGCTAAATAGATAGGAATTAAACAAGCCAAAGCCCCCAGCAGATATTCTTGGGAGTATGCGGCAATTTCTTTTGAAATCCCCATGGCTTTTAGTTGGGCACCTGCTGTGGCATATAGGGTCATGATGACCGGCATACTTGCAATAACAAAGATCCAAGACTGTCTCAATCTTGCACCCACTTGGCTGAATTCTTCCGATGTAATATCGCTTTGAAATAAAGGCACCAGGGCAGAAAGTGCGCCTCTGAGAACCCCTATAGACGCTGAGATATACATGCTGTTGAGGCTCATGGATGCGACCGCATTTCTGCCAATATTGGCTGCAATGAGAGAGACGCCAACCGTGCCATACATCGAAGCCACAATGCGAGAGACTCCAGAGAAACTCCCCCATTTTAAAAGATTTAAAAAAGACTCCGCAGGAATGGGGGCATTAATAGAAAGGCTAGGCGTTGAAAGGTAGGGGCGGGATTGGGATGTTCTAGAGGGAGGCATGGATTAAAATTTCTTATTAATTATTAAAAACAAAGCGCGAAACGTACTGAGAATCTTTAGAGACTTCAAGGTTTTTGAGTGGGATGTTTTACCCGGATGCTTTAAGATCCCTTGCTTGTTTTTTTATTTTTTATTTTTTATTTATTTTAAAGAGTGGTTTTAAGATGCAGGATTTAGATTTTTCTCAAAATTTACTAAGAATCATTAATCATAAAAAGACTAGGTTGTGTGTGTCTCTGGATCTCACTAATACCCAAGAATTTTTAAAATTAGCGGATCAACTAGGGCCCCATGTCTGCATGATTAAAACCCATATGGATATTATTTCTGATTTTTCTTGGGATCTTATAGAGCAGTTAAAAAAATTGGCGAAAAAGCATGATTTTCTAATTTTTGAAGATCGAAAATTTGCAGATATCGGCCGGACGGTAAAACATCAATGCGCTGGTGGAATTTATAAAATTGCCCAGTGGGCTGATTTAATTAACGCCCATATTTTACCTGGAGAGGGCATTATTCAGGGCTTAAAAGAAGCCTGTTCTGGAACACCCGCAAAATTATTATTATTGGCTCAGATGAGTTCCAGGGATAATTTCCTAACTGAAAGCTATTCACAAAGCTGTATAGCGCTAGCTCAAAAATATCCTGATTTTATTGTTGGATTTATTGCTCAAAAAAAATTATTAAAAAATTTTTGGCACTTAACTCCTGGGGTGAATTTAGACGTCTCTGCTGGAAAATTAGGCCAGCAATATCGAACGCCAGCGCAAGCTTTAAGAGAAGATGGCTGTGATGTGATTATTGTCGGCGAGGGGATTTATGGCGGGAAAGATCCTGTAAAAGCCGCAAGAAATTACCAAGAGGCGAGCTGGGGTTCTTAGTTTTTTATAGTTAAATTTAGAAAATAAAGCTTGATCATAATATGTCTTTATGACATATTGTAGACTGTGTCGAGCGTATAAAATTTAACAGAAGGGATAAAGCCTTGCGTGTTATTTCCAAGAGAAAAATTAGAGAATATCTTCTAGAGGATTCGAAAGCTGAGCTCCCTTTTGCCGAGTGGTATTACCGAATGCGGGCCTGTACCGCTAAGAATTTTAATGAATTAAAGAAATTTTTTAATTCGATCGATGTGGTTGGGAAATACACCATTTTTGATATTGCTGGTAATCATTATCGCTTGATCGCAGCAATCCATTATTCAAGTCAGTCTTGTTACATCAGGCAGATTTGGCGGCATGCTGAGTACAGTAAAAAAACAAATCAAGATAAATTAAATAAAGGTGACTTATGAGAAGGCCAGCACTTGCACACATTAACTATGTGGACAAAAAAATTGAGAGTACGTTTAAAGTGCCTATTACTGTGTTTAAACGACCACAAACCCCTGAAGAGTATGATCAATTAGAAAAAGTTTTAGATTCTTTGATTGATCTTGTTCGAGATAATGAAAGTCATCCCTTAGCGCTTTTGATGCAAATCATTGGTGAAAATTTAGAGCAATATGACAATGAGCATTTTCCACCAATTGGGGCAGGGGTGAGTGATATTGAAATGGTGAAGTACCTCATGAGTTCCAGAGGTCTCACCCAAAAAGATCTCGCTGATATTTTTGGCAGTCAGGGGAATGTTTCTAAATTTCTTTCTGGAGAAAGGGCTCTATCTAAAACGCAGATGACAGGCCTAAAAGAAAAGTTTGGTTTTAGTGCTGATTTTTTTATTTAACCAACCAATCCGACGCTTCTCTTAAATAGCAAACTTCTGGTGGGTAAATTCTATCTTGCTGAATTAACTCAAAACCATCTTCAGCGCGGGGCTGCCAGTTTTCTATATAAGGATTAAAAATAAGTGCTTGGGGGATTTGGGGTAAGATTTTTTTTAAACTTTCTTGTAATAAAAACCAGGCATTGCCATTCACGGCCCAAGAAATAGAGGGTGGGAATGGATTTAATTTTTCAGGGATTTCAGTGGGAGAGATTAAGCAGGGTGGGATCAGAGTTTTGATTACCCCCTCTCTGTCCTTTGACTTCGTCTTCAGGCCTGTCTCTCCCTCAAGGGGAGAGACGAAATCATCCGCGTCGCTAAATTCATAAGCGGCTAAATAGACCTGATTTTTTTGAGCGTCTTGTAAAATTAAAATATTTTTATAATTAAAATTTTTATAAATCCCCTGGGCGATTAATTCAAAGCTGGAGATTGCCTGACAAGCAGCGCCCGAGCCCATAGATAAACCCAAGGCTAAAGACGCGCTGATTCTGGTTCCTGTGAAACTTCCAGGGCCATGGCCAAAAAAGACTTGCTGGAGATCAGAGGGTTTGATATTGGCCTGGTTTAATAAATCTTGAATACCAGGGATTAATAATTGGTTATGACGAGACTGCCCGGCTTCATGGAAAGTAAAAATTTGATCTGGGCTTAAAAAAAGCGCCAAAGTGCAGGCATCTGTTGAAGTATCCAAGACTAAACAAGGTGTTTTGAGCGCCCCGTTATTCTCTCTATTATCCGCTTTGTTTTTATCCATATTTTTCTAGAGTCCCATTAAAAAATCGCGTAGAGTACGCCGTTTTTTAATCAAGAGGAATGTGTATGACAGCAGGAAAAGAGACCGTTATTTTAAAAACAGATAAAGGCGATATTCATATTCAATTATTTTTGAAAGAAGCGCCCATGACTTGTGCGAATTTTATTAATTTAATTCAGCATGGATTTTATGACGGATTAAAATTTCATCGCGTGATTAAAGGCTTCATGATTCAAGGTGGATGTCCTCAAGGATCTGGCATGGGCGGTCCTGGTTATCGTTTTGGAGATGAGGTTAATACTGGCCTAAAACATAACAAACCAGGTATTTTATCTATGGCGAATGCAGGTCCTGGGACCAATGGCAGTCAGTTTTTTATTACTCATGTTCCCACACCCCATTTAGACGGTAGGCATACTGTTTTTGGACAAGTGATTAGTCCAGCAGATCAAGCGGTCGTCGATGCAATTGCTCAGGGTGATAAAATCAAAGAAGTGATTTTAAATAACACTCCTGAAGTCGAAGCTTGTTTAGAATCTATGAAAGCTAAAATTGCTGAGTGGAATAAGTTTTTAGATTAATTAAAAAATAGGTAAAAAAATGAATCTTTCTCCAGGAAAAAATCCTCCGCAAGATATTAACGTCATTATTGAAATCCCAGCCATGAGCGAGCCAGTCAAATACGAATTTGATAAAGAAAATGGTTTATTAGTCGTCGATCGTTTTATGGCGACCTGTATGCAATATCCCGCGAACTATGGCTTTGTGCCACAGACTTTGTCTTTAGATGGAGACCCGGTGGATGTCTTGGTTGTTACCCCTGTTCCTTTGCGTCATGGGTCCATGATTCGGGCTCGCCCTATTGGTGTTTTAAAGATGTCTGATGAGTCTGGAGTTGATGCCAAAATTTTGGCTGTTCCTGTTGATAAACTTTGTCAGCTGTATACAGAAGTAAAAGAAATTAAAGACTTGCCTCATTTATTAATTAGACAAATTGAACACTTTTTTTCTCACTATAAAGACCTGGAAAAAGGCAAGTGGGTTAAATTAGAAGGCTGGGGTGATTCACAGGAAGCAGGTCTTGAGATTATGGAAAGTATTCAGCGGTTTAAATAAGTATTTTTGGTGATTATTTAACAAGAGCTTATATACTCCCGCGCTTTTTTATTTTGCTTTATTTTTATTTATTTTTTTATTTATTTTTGGGGTTTATTTTATGAAAAAAATAGCAGTGCCTAATCCTGTTTTGTCTAATATTTTTTCCAGTGTTTTATTGGGAATCTCAGCGCTTTCTTTTATCCAAACGACGCAAGCTTTAGATGTCGATCGCGCTGGAAGTTGGTTCGCAGGGCCTACTTTTGGTTACTACGATCCATCCAATGCCAGAGATATGAACAATGCCATGATGGGCGGATTACAAGGCGGTTATTATTTTAATAATCTCTGGGGTGCTGAATTATCAGCGGCTTATTTTAAGCCCAATAATAAAACTACTGGGGAGTCTCAAGAGTCTTATTTAGTAAATTTAGACGGCTTATTTGCCTTGCCGACTCATGCCAGAATCACGCCTTATCTAGCGGCTGGTGTTGGTGCGCTTAAAGTGACTGAGACTAAACCCGAAGTAGATTTTGGTGCTGGGCTTGAAGTGTTTCCTGCTGATAATTTCAGCTTTTCTGGAAACTACAGGCATTTAATTCAATTAGGCGATCATGGTTATAACGATGATTTATTTTATGCCGGTTTGAATTTCTATTTTGGCAATGGCGATGTAGTTCACGCTGTGCCTATGCCAGCAGCCCAACCAGTAGCTCAGCCAGTTGTTAAAAAACCAGTGCAAGAAACCCCAGCGCAATTATTCAGAGAAGAATCTCGTTATATTCTTCCTGCAGGGTTTCCGCCTTGTAAAACACCTGCTCAGACTGGCTGTATTAGCTTAAATGGTAATCAAATGAGCATGAACTTAGATGTAAAATACGCCAATGATAAAGCGGTAATTTTGGGCGCTTACGAGCCAGAGTTAGATAATTTAGGTAAGTTTTTAAATTCTTATTCTCAAATTAATTTAACTATTAATGGCTACACCAGTAATACAGGGACTTATACGCATAATTTAAATTTATCTAAGCGTCGTGCAGAGTCCGTGAAACAATATTTAATTACCCATTTTAATCTAGATCCGCATCGTCTAAGCACCAAAGGCTGGAGCTGGAATAACCCTGTAGCTTCTAATAAAACCGCTCAAGGCCAGGCTCAAAATCGCCGTGTTGAAGCGGTGGCTGCTGTGCCTTTAAAACCAACGGTATTTAAAGTGCCCGTGTCGAAATAAAATCGAAATAAAAAAGGGGTTTTTTTGATGGTGGATGATGAAAATAATTTTTATCAAGTTAAAACAGAGTCCACTGTTCTTGAAAATTTTGAAGCTGTTGAATCCCTCGTTGATGTTTTAAATACACAACGGGGGATTTATTTATCTTCTGGTATTGACTATCCAGGACGGTATACACAATTTGATTTGGGTTTTACTAACCCGCCTTTAGAGTGCATTGCTTATGCTCACAGCCCTGAATTAAGTTCAGTGATTTTTAATTCGTTAAATCCTAGGGGCGAATTTTTAATAGAATTATTTTTAAAGATTTTAAAAAATTTAAATTTAAAATTTTTAGAAATTAATTTAAAAAATAGTAAAAACTTAGAAATAAAAATTATTAAAAATAAAAATAATTTTTTTTCAGAAGAAGAGCGCTCTTTGCAGCCTTCTGTCATGACCGTGATTAGGTCTTTAATTAATAGTTTTAAGAATTTTAAAAGTTTTAAAAATTTAGATTTAAACTTTTTTGGATTCTATGGCGCCTTGGGTTATGAGCTTATTTTTGAATTTGATCCCATCGTCTTGGCTGAATATAGAAATAAAGATAAAAATAAAGATAAGAAAGATAAGCCTGTTAAGTTATTTCATCTTTATTTTCCAGATGAAGTTTTAGTTATTAATAGACGGCTGGAGACGGCTGTTAAATATGGTTTAGAGATAAAATTTGATAATAATTATTTAAAAAAAATTAATAATAAAATTTATGAGGATTTAAAATTAAAAAATTTAAATTTTAATTTAAATAATCTTAAAATTAATTCTTTAATTTCGGATTCTCTTTACGAGCAATGGGTTGATCAAGCGAAAGAATTTATGAAGAAAGGCGAGATTTTTGAGCTGGTCTTATCTCGCGGTTTCGAAGCTGATTTATCCCAAAATTTAGCTGGAAATAGCGAAAATTTTTCTAGTATCTTTCGTCGAATGAAAAAAAATAATCCGAGTCCTTATGAATTATTCTGCCAGTTTGGCGATGAGCAATTAATTGGGACCTCTCCAGAGATGTTTGTGCGAGTTGGGTCTAAAAAAATAGGGGAAGAATTTAAATTAAGAATAGAATCTTGCCCTATTTCTGGGACTATTAGACGTGGTCAGAATGCAATGGAAGATGAGGTTCAAATTCGGGTTTTATTAAATTCTGAAAAAGACCAAGTAGAACTCACCATGTGTACGGATGTCGATCGTAATGATAAATCTCGCCTATGTGAGCCTGAAAGTATTAAATTAATCTCTAGAAGATCGATTGAAACTTATTCGAATTTATTTCACACCGTGGATCATGTAGAGGGAATTTTGCGACCTGAGTTTGATGGCATCGATGGTTTATTAAGCCATTTGTGGGCAGTGACGCTAACAGGCGCACCGAAGAAAAATGCCGTTCAATTAATAGAGAATTTTGAAGGCAGCTCTCGTCGTTGGTACGGTGGGGCGGTGGGCTGTTTAGCTTTGAATGGCGATGTGAATACGGCTATTACCATTAGGACCGTGCATTTTACCCAAGATGATACCCAAGATGATACCCAAGATGATCCCAAGAATTTTAAAGCCTCTTATCGTGTTGGGGCGAGCTTAGTTTGGGATTCCGTGCCGATAGAAGAAGTGGAAGAGACTAAGACAAAGTCAGCGCCTTTTTATCATGCGCTTAATTTAGGTTTGAATTTAAATTTAAAAAATAAAGATAATAAAATTGGTGAGAAATTTGAGCAGTTTGAAAAAATAGGCCTGGGCTATAAAGCCATTATGATCGACAACCAGGATTCTTTTGTGCATACCCTGGCAGGTTATTTTAGATTGCTGGGCCTGGAGGTTTTAACTTATCGGTCGGGTGTGTCTGTTGAAAAAATTTTGGAATCTCAACCTGATTTAATTATTCATTCTCCAGGTCCTGGAAAGCCTTCTGAATTTAAAGTGCCTGAATATATTCAAGAATTTGCTGAGAAAAATATCCCGCAATTTGGCGTCTGTTTGGGCCTTCAGGGGATGGTCGAAGCTTTCGGTGGAAAATTGGTTTATTTAGCTAATCCAAGACATGGAAAAACCTGGTGTCTAACCCATAGAAATACGGATCTGATGGCAGGCTTAGATCAAGATATTTTAGTCGGGGCCTATCATTCGATTGTTGCTGATAAAGACAGCTTTCCAGCCTGTTTAGAAGTCTTAGCTGAGAATGAGCAGGGGGATATTATGGCCATTAAGCATAAAAAATTACCCCTCATGGCGGTTCAGTTTCATCCAGAATCTATCTTGTCTTTGTCAGGCAATTCTGGATTAAAAATAATTAAAAATACTATTGAGCAATTGGTTATTAAAAAATATGAAAGAAAATAAAACTAAAAATAATAGAGCCATGAAAAAAGTGTTGGCCATTGGTGGGGCGACACTGGATACCATTATTAAATATGAAGAAATGGAAACCCTGGTTCATCAGAAAAATAATTTTGAAGAGGCTTATTTATTATTAGCCGAGGGTCGAAAAATTGAAGTCACAGAACAGCAGTCGTTCAGTGGTGGAGGGGCGACCAATGCCGCGGTGGCTTTGAGTAAATTAGGTCTAGAAGCTGATTTATTTTGCAAAATTGGCCAAGATCCTGCAGGAGATTTTATTCTTAAAGAATTAAATTCTTATGGCCTCAAGCCCAACTATATCTGCCGAGTGGGTCATATTGGAACGGCGAGTTCTTTCGTCGTGCCTTCTTTAAGCGGTGATCGCACTATTTTTGCGTATAGAGGCGCTAATTCGACTTTATTAGCAGAAGAACTTCCAGAGAAGGCTATTTTGGACGCTGATTTTTTGTATATTACCTCGCTCTCTAAAGCCTCTGCGGCGCATCTTCCAGAAATTGTAAAACTGGCAAAAACGCATGGGACTTTGGTCGCTATTAATCCTGGCAGTTCCCAGCTCAAACGGGGATCTGGATTTTTAAAAGAGAGTTTGTTTGGTATTGAAATTTTGATTTTAAATTACGAAGAGGCTCAATTACTCATGAGCTCTTTGCTTCAAGAAGAGCAAAGTGATCTAGAAAAAAATTCAGACAATCCAGAAAAAAAAGAAAATCAGCCCGCTCATGAGCAGTTATTAAATCAAACCCAATCGGCTTTTTCTTTAATCGAATTTTTTAAGAAAGTGCAAAAAGAAGGTCCTAAAGTCGTTGTGGTCACCAATGGTTCTAAAGGTGTCTATGTCTGCGAAGGTCAGACTTTGCTATTTCATCATGCGCTGAAAGTCATGGTGGTTAATACTTTGGGTGCTGGAGATGCCTTTGGTTCCAGCTTCGTAGGTGCTTATTTAACGGGCTCCAGTTTACAAGAAAGCATTCGATTTGGAGTTCTTAATAGCGCCTCAGTCGTCGGATATCCCGATGCTAAAACGGGCTTATTATCCAGAGAAGATATTCAAAAGAGATTAATTACTTTGGATGATCATCTATTAGAAACCCTGCCTAATTTAGAATGAAAATTTTTAATTTAATAAAGAGGTTGATTCGAATATGAAAAAAAATACTGGGATCTTATTAATTAGCATGATTTATATGGCCCCTGTTTTTGCGATAGCTGATATAAAAACCACTTCTATTAATCAATATGTTGCAGAATTACCCTCACAAAGCTCAGCTATTTTAGGTAGCACCAGTTTAAATCATACTTACTTACCCCTGGTGTTCTCTAGTTTTGAATTAAATTCAAGCGCTAGTCGGACTATTTCTGAAAGTGACTCTTATCCTCAAAATAATAATTCAAGCGGCGGGGGTTCAGGTTTTAGCTTCACGATGAATAATCAATCTTCCCAGTCACTTTATGTCTATATCCAGGGTTCGGTGAATCAGACCTGGGGAGCGGCGGCTTGCTTAACTAATTCTGCTAGTACGCAAGAATATATAGACAGCTGTGTGGGAACGGGTGGGATTTCTACCCCAGGGAATCCTGATTTTACGGTGTATTTCTCCAAGTCTTTATTTAATAGCCAAGCGACTTATGAGACAGCCACCCATTTTTTAAGCTGTCCTTCCAGTGTTGGGTCTAATTATGACTTAACAGCCTTTACTTTTACTTTAAGCTCCAGCTTGGCTTATGAGTTAACTATAGATTCCAGTGGTAATTGTTCTTTGGGCTTACTGTCTTAATTTTTATATTTTAAATTTTTTATTATATTTTTTTGAGTCATAAAACGCCTTGCCAATAAAACTAAAACTCAAAATAGCTGAGAGCGCTGCTGGAACATGGATAAAAATTTCTGCGAATAAAATTAAGCCCAAAATACCCATCGCATAGTGAGCGCCGTGTTCTAAATAAATAAAATTTTGCAATGTATTTTTATTTAATAATTTTAAAGTCAAAGATCGAACAAACACGGCTCCAATGCCTAAGCCAGTCATCATAATAATAGGATCTGGAGTAAAGGCGAAAGCACCTAAGACGCCATCTAAGCTGAAAGAGGCATCTAAGATTTCCAGGTAAATTAATAATAAAACGCCAGAAAGTTTTAAGTGGGATAATTTAAAGCCCAGGGCGTGTAATCCTAATTGAACTAAGACCCCTAAATAAAAAGCAATGGCTAGATTTAAATTAAATTTATTTAATAAAAATAAAACGAAAGAAAAGATTAAACCTAGTAATAATAAATCCCCAGGGATTTTAAAAAATAAAGTTAATAATTTTAATTTTTCTAGACTTAACCAGAAGTTTTTTTCTGAATTAATTTGCTTTAAAAAACTTAAAAAAACCATGATTAAAAACCCGGCGCCAAAGCTATATAAAACGCCAGAATTTTGGGTGACGGCTAATTGATATTGGCTGGGATCATGAAATGCTAGCATAAAAGCTTGTGTTAAATTTAAAGGCGTGCTGAGGTCAACAAGAATAAATGGCAATAAAAATCTCACGCCAAAAACGGCGATGGGTAGGCCTATCCAGAAAAATAATTTCTTATAAAAATAAGACATTTTTTTTAAAACTTTGGCGTTCACAATGGCGTTGTCAAAGCTGATAGAAAGCTCAAGAATGGCTAATAAAATAACAGTGCTTAAGTTATTTAAAATAAGATTTAAATTAATATTTAAACTGTGAGTTCTCTGGGAAAAATAAGAAAATAAAATAAAGCCCAGTAGGGCGAATATAGAAATTAAAATAGAAGAAAAAAAATCACGCATGCTAAAAAAATATCCTCATAAAAAAAACCGCCTGGAGGCGGTTTTTTATTATACTAATTTTTTAGATTTTAATTTTAAATCTAAAAAATTAATGGTGGTGGGAGTCGCAAGAACCGCCGCCACAAGCCCTGTTAACTATCATGGAGATCAGAGCACCGATTGCGAAACCAATCAAGCCCCAAGCAAATACCATCCAGTTAGCAGCGCATGCAGGTTCCATTCCATGAACGTACATGATCGAAATCAAAACGCCCAAAGCGAAGCCTAAAGAACATAGAACTTTAAATATGCATTTCATCGTTTATCTCCTATTGGTAAAATGCCCGGGCCCGAGTATAGAGAAGAATTTTTTTTTTGAGCAAGAATTAATAATGGTAAGAAAAAGGGGGCTATTTTAAACATGTCAGGGTTAGAATTGTCAGGATCAGAACTTTCGGGGTCAATATTATTCTCCGTGATAGCTATTCAAGCTTTCTGGAGAGGGTGCACTGCAAAAAGAAAATTTTCTTTACCTAAAAGAGAATTCCACGAAAAAAGGTACTCTTTTTTGCCAATTGGAAATGGCCCAACAATCCATGAAGTCAGCCCTCCTGTTGAATTTATTGGTGGTCCATTTTCTTTAATTACGACGGGATCCCTAAGGGCGATAGATACCGCGCTCGCCATCAGTAAGAACAGAGGTAAAGATCGTTCAATTCCAAAAATTTATCTGATTGATTTTCAAAAAAGAGTGATCGATTTTTGGAAAGATATAAAAAAAACTTTCAGTAAAATATCGAGCGCTTCTGAGATTGAAGATGCAGTGAAGGCTGATATTTATACCAAGTACTACTTTACTGAAATACTAAAAAAATACTCAGCAGGGCAAGAGCACCTAGTAGGTAGTTGTTTTGACGTTTGCGCTTATCTCAATGCGCTAGCTGAGACCTATAGCTTCGAAATCATCCAGCGCTGCATTCAGAACTTATGTCCGATCTTGGGCAGTTGGGATGATGCGACATTGTTCTTAAAATTAAATAACATTCTTGATACACTCGGATTATCAACCCGATATCTGGATCCCTCCAATATTTTGTCCTATGGCGCTGATTTTGGCGGGCTGAATCTAGAACAATTTTTTCAATGCATCGCCATCTTAAAACCGACGGCACAACTTCATAGTGATTACTGTATTAGGCTGAACAAGCCTCTCAACGTCTATTTTTTTTCTGGGCCAGTCAGCGAGGCTGAGCTGAGGAAAAAAATTTTGCCATGGAGTCTGGAAAAGTACATAGCTGAAGCTCACGCTGGAGTAGACGATGGACTTGAGAGTGGCAGGCTTAGTAGGCAAGCGCTTTCTGACTCTGTCATTCCATTTTGGAATTTTGGTCTTATTACTCCTGAACAAAAGTTTTTGGATGGTATTGCTGCTGATCCTACTTGTGTAGCGGAGCTCTGCTGTTTTGAATAACCCCAGGTCTGCCTGCTTTTCTGTCCGCTTTTTTGCGCTTTTTTGATTGACGGGTTGGCTTCAGAAAACAATAATACGCCCGCTTCAAATCCCACTTTTTAATTTCAATTTTAATTTTTTATGGAGAGCTTGCCTCATGACTTCCAGTGCTAATCCCAATGCTAATCATTGTAAAAATAATCCTAAAAACATGGCCGGAAATTTTGTTTATAGCCTGAAAGAGCTGGAAAAAAATACCAATAAAAATATTAAAAGACTGCCTTATTCTATAAGAGTCTTAGTTGAAAATATGGCCAGACACGCGGTGTCTTCCCCGAGTCAGGTGAGCCTGGACGATATTGATAAAGTCTTAGATTGGCAGGCAAATGATCAAAACAGGCCTGAGATTCCGTTTAAGCCTGCCCGTGTGGTCATGCAAGATTTTACAGGGGTTCCAGCAGTTGTAGACCTGGCTTCTATGAGAGAAGCGGTTAAAAAAGCGGGTGGAGATCCTTCGAAAATTAATCCTCAAGTCGAAACAGCCATGGTCATTGATCACTCTGTTCAGGTTGATTTTTTTGGAACGAAAGATTCTTTTCAGAAAAACGTCGATCTTGAGTTTGAGAGAAATTCTGAGCGTTATAAATTATTAAAGTGGGGCCAAAAGGCTTTTAATAATTTTAAAGTCGTCCCGCCAGGCATGGGGATTATTCATCAGGTTAATCTTGAATATTTGTCTCAAGTCTTAATGACTGAAAATAGTAATAATCAAGATAATAAAAATATTTTGGCTTATCCCGATAGCTTAGTCGGCACGGATTCCCATACCACTATGATTAATGGCTTAGGTGTTTTGGGTTGGGGTGTCGGTGGTATTGAAGCGGAAGCGGCTTTATTGGGTCAGCCTTGTTATATGGTCTTGCCAGATGTTGTTGGTATGAAATTAACTGGCAAATTAAAAGAGGGTGTCGTTGCCACAGACTTAGTTTTAAGGATCACTCAAGAATTAAGAAAATTTGGCGTGGTTAATAAATTTGTCGAATTTTTTGGAGAGGGTGTTACCCATCTTTCTTTACCTAATCGCGCAACTATCGCAAACATGGCGCCTGAATACGGTGCGACGATGGGATTTTTTCCAGTCGATGCTGAAACCGTCCGTTATTTAAAATCTTCCGATCGCGTTGAAGCGGCTGAGCGGGTTGAATTATTAATGCGTGAATTGATGTTATACCGAGAAGATGCCGCAGAGCAGCCCGAGTATTCAGCGGTTTTAGAATTAGATTTAAGTACAGTCGATTCGACTTTAGCTGGACCTAAAAGACCTCAAGATCGTGTGCCTATGAGAAAATTAAAAGCTGATTTTAAAGAGACTTTAAATAATCCAGCAGGCTTGCGTGGTTTTGGAATTGAAAAATCTAAGCAAGATATCAAAATCAAAATAGAAGGCATGGACGCTGAGCTTTCTCATGGTTCGGTAGTGATAGCCGCTATTACTTCTTGTACCAATACTTCTAATCCTTATGTGATGATTGGCGCTGGGTTATTGGCTAAGAAAGCCGTAGAAAAAGGCCTGTCTGTAAAGCCTTTTGTTAAGACTTCCTTGGCCCCAGGTTCTCAAGTAGTCACAGAATATTTAATCCAATCTGGCTTATTACCCTATTTAGAAAAATTAAAATTCGACGTCGTAGGCTATGGCTGTACCACTTGTATTGGTAATAGCGGGTCTTTATCAGATGAGATTATTCAGGCGATTCAAAAAGAAGATTTAGTCGCAGCGGCTGTATTAAGCGGTAACAGAAATTTCGAAGGGCGAATTAATCCCCAGGTGAGAGCTAATTATTTAGCCTCGCCTATTCATGTCGTTGCTTACGCTTTAACAGGGACGGTCGATTTTGATCCAGAGCAAGATCCAGTAGGTTTGGATCAAGCTGGAAATAATGTGTATTTAAAAGACATTTGGCCATCGAATCATGAAATTTCAGCCGTAGTTGATTCCGTGATTAATTCTAAGATGTACAAGGATCGCTACAGCACTGTTTTTGAAGGAACGGGGGACTGGAAAAAGTTAGCTATACCTACGGGAGAGCTTTATGAATTTGATCAAGATTCAACTTATATCCAGTGTCCTTCTTTCTTTGAGAATTTTGCGAATTTCAAAGGCCAGCAAGATATTCTCTCAGCGCCGACTTTATTAGTCCTGGGCGATAGCACAACGACGGATCATATTTCTCCAGCGGGTAGTATTCCTGAGGCTTATCCTGCTGGGCAATATTTAAAAGCACATGGCGTAGAGAAAAAAGATTTTAATTCTTACGGTGCTCGAAGAGGTAACCATGAAGTCATGATGCGAGGGACTTTTGCGAATACACGCATGAGAAATATCTTAGCTGGTGGGCAAGAAGGGGGTCTGACTAAATATCACCCAACGGGTGAGATCATGTATGTCTTTGATGCCGCCATGAAATACAAAGAAACCAATACGCCTTTAGTTATTTTAGCCGGTAAAGAATATGGCACTGGTAGCTCTAGAGATTGGGCCGCCAAAGGAACTTTCTTATTAGGCGTCAGAGCTGTTATTGCTGAAAGTTATGAGCGCATCCATCGGTCTAATCTAGTTTTCATGGGTGTCTTGCCTTTGCAATATCAAGAAGGCGAATCTGCGCAATCTTTGGGTTTAAATGGCGCTGAGCAATTTAATATCTTGGGGGTTTCAAAGCTGAAAGTGGGTGAATTAGTCCCAGTTGAAGCTAAGAAAACCAATGGGCAAATTATTAAATTTATGGCCAAAGCCAGATTAGATACGGAATTTGATGTTCAGTATTTTAATAATGGCGGGATCTTGCAGACCGTTTTGATTAATTTAATGAAAGAGTAATTCTTCTTTTGGATCTCGTCTCTCCCCTTGCGGGAGAGACAGGACCTCAGATTTATCTGAGGGACAGAGAGGGGGTTTAAAATAAATTAATTCTCTTATTCAAATAAACAATCAATCGGCTGAAATAAAAAATTAGGATTAGTAAACAAATCCATTAATTTTTCCGTCCGCTCATGGTCATAACGTGAGCTGATATTTTTTCGTGCTTTTTCCATTAATAAAGGCAGTGCTTCTTGTCTTCTTGCGCGATGCCCTAAGGGGTATTCAATACAAATTCTTTCAGATCGGGAACCGTCTTTATAAATAATAGTAATGGCGTTCCCAATCGCTCTTTTTTCAGGGTCCAGATAATTTTGAGTAAATTCTCTATTTTCACGCACGAGCATCAGGGTTCTTAAAGCATCTATTTTAAGATCAACAGCGAGATAATCTTCATAATGATCTGCAGATAAATTCCCATAGAGCAAAGCAATGGCAACCATGTATTGCAAGCAATGATCTCGATCCGCTGGATTATTTAAAGGCCCTGTTTTATCCAGAATTCGAATTGCAGCTTCTGTTGTTTCGATTTCAATATTTTTCACTTGATCTAATTTATTAATAATTTTCGGGTGTAATTGAATCGCAGCTTCCACGGCTGTTTGGGCATGAAATTCAGCGGGATAAGAAATTTTAAATAAAATATTCTCCATCACATAACTGCTTAAGGCGCGCTCTAAGCTGACTTCTTTGCCTTCAAAACAAACCGCTTGAAAGCCCCAGCGTTTTGCTGTGAGCGCCGATGGGCAGCCCATTCCGCCTTTTAAATTTAATAAACTCAAACGCACTGCTCTTGCAGAGGCATCTCCAGCAGCCCAGCTTTTTCGAGGGCCAGCATTAGGCGCGTGTCGGTAGGTTCTTAAAGCGGACCCATCAATCCAGGCTTGAGAAAGTGCCGCACAAGCTTGCTCTTTAGTTGCTCCTAAAAGCCAAGAAGAGACAGCAGTGGATGCTATTCGGACTAATAAGACATGATCTAGACCGACTTTGTTAAAACTATTATTTAAAGCCAAGACCCCTTGAACTTCATGGGCTTTAATCATGGCTTCTATGAGAGCCTGAATCATGATTTTTTTGTGAATTTTAATGTTTTTACTGCGATGCAAATAATCTAAACAAGCCAAAATAGCGCCTAAATTATCAGAAGGATGGCCCCATTCAGCTGCCACCCAGGTGTCATTAAAATCCAGCCATCGAATCAAGGCGCCATTATTAAAAGCGGCTTCTATGGGGTCTAATTCAAAATCAGTCCCTAAGACTCTGGAGCCATTGGGCATCGAAGATTCAGGAACTAAAGGGCCCAGTAGCTTGGTGCAGGCGGGAGAATTTAAAGCTAATAAAGCACAGCCGATAGAATCTAATAAGCAATATTTTGCGGTTTCTACGGCGAGTTTTGAATTTAAAACGGGCGTGTCATAGACATAATTAATAATATTTAAAATCAAGTCGTCGTATTCGGGTCTTATAGAAGAACTAGAAGCATGGTAAGAACTGTGTGCGCGCATAGTTAAAAATCTCTCTCAAAAAAATTCGGCTGAATATAGTCGGCATTTTTTAAAATTTGTGATTCAGCTAGTAATTATTATTGAGCATTATACCCTTGCCCCCTTGTGTATTTTGGGATGAGAAAGCAGGGGTCTTACGCATCATGGCTGAATTAGAAAATAATAAATTTAAATATCTAAACCGCGTGGCTGTCATTGGCGCTGGAACCATGGGGGCTCAAATTGCCTGTGTATTTTCTAGCATTGGAATTTTAGTGGATTTGTTTGACTTGCCTGATTTAAATAATCTAAAAGACCCCTTGAATAAAATTAAATCAAGTTTGAAAAATCTGGAAAAACTAGATCCTTCGCCTCTTTCTCACCCTAATACTTTGCTTAATATCACCCCTAGAAATTTAGAGCTGGAATCTGATTTAAATTTATTAAATCAGGCTGATTTAGTCTTAGAGGCTATTGTTGAAAAATTAGAAATAAAAATAAAATTATTTGAAAAAATAATTCCCTATTTAAATCTAAATACCCTATTAGCAAGCAATACCTCTGGGCTGTCTATTAATACTATGGCGAGTTATTTACCACTTGAGATTCAAAAAAGATTTTGTGGTATTCACTTTTTTAATCCACCGAGATATTTAAATTTAGTCGAGCTGATTCCCAGTAAAAATTTTGATTTAAATTTACTAGACCAGCTGGAAAGTTTCTTAGTGAGATATTTAGGTAAATTTATTATTCGAGCGAAAGATACGCCAAATTTTATTGCCAATAGAATCGGTATTTTTTCTTTAGTATCCGTCATGCATTACACAGAAATTTTTAATTTACCTATAGAAATAGTCGATGAACTCACTGGGAAGTTACTGGGCCGGCCCAAAAGCGCGACTTATAGAACGGCGGATCTAGTCGGCTTAGATATTATTTCCCATGTTTTAAATACGTTGAAAATAAATTTACCTACTTGCCCTTTTAAAAAATTATATGACTTACCAGGCTGGGTTTTAGAATTAATTAATTCAGGCGCTTTGGGTCAAAAATCTGGAAAAGGCTTTTATGAAAAAAGAGTGAATAAATCAGAAGGTATTTATGTCTATGACTTAAAAAATAAGACTTATAGATCTAAAAATAATTCAGCCTCGAAAGAAATTTTAGAAATATTTGAAAAAAAATCCTGGGAAGAAAGATTTAAAAAAATAATTAATTTAAAAAATAATAAAAACCCAGAAGCTGGTTTCTTATGGGCCATATTTAGAGAGCTATTTATTTATTCAGCTCATGTTCTAAAAGAAATTTCAGAAGACCCTCGCCAAATTGACTGGGCTTTGAGATTTGGCTTTGGCTGGAAAATGGGAATTTTTGAGATCTGGGAATTAGGTCGTTGGGATTTTATTCGAGAAGAAATTGCTCAAGATATTAAAAATAAAAACGCTTTAAGCAATCAAGAATTACCGGCCTGGGTTTTTGAAAGCTCTTTTGAAAGTCTGGTTAAGAATCAAGAAAAAAAAGAAAATCAAGATAAAAATTTATTAAAAATCTACGAGCGCCAAAGCTTTAGTCCTAGAGTTAATTTTGGAGCTAATTTTGGAGTTAATTTTGGGGTTAATAATAATTCTCACATTAAAATTCTCTGGGAAAACGAGGCTGTATCTTTATGGCTAGATAATAAAAATCAAAAAAATAATATCCCGGTATTAAGCCTAAAAACAAAGATGGGGACTATTAGCTCCAAAGTTTTAGAGGGGATGCATGCTTGTCTAGATTTAGCTGAAAAAGACTATGAGGGCTTAGTTATATTTCAAAAAGATATCGAACATTTTTCAGCCGGTGCGGATTTAATGGAAGCCGGTGAAAAATTTCTAATGGAAGGCCCAGAGGCGCTGAATAAATATCTAGATTTTTTCCAAAAGACTTGTTTAAAAATTAGATATAGCAAAATTCCCGTTGTTTCAGCGGTTAGGGGCTTTGCTTTTGGTGGGGGTTGTGAATTTGTATTGCATTCAGATGCCGTGGTCGCCGCTCAAGAGTCTTATATTGGCTTAGTAGAATTAGGAGTCGGATTGATTCCAGGAGCTGGAGGCTCAAAAGAATTGGCTTATAGAGCGTCTATAGCACAAGACCCCTATAAAGCTTTTCAAACTAATTTTAAAACTATTGCGATGGCGAGTGTAGGCAAAGGGGCTTATTGGGCGAGAGATTTAGGATTTTTAAAAGACTCGGATTCTATAGTGGCTAATCCTTATGAAATTTTAGAGCTGGCTAGGCAGAAAGCGCAGTATTTATTTAATAGTAATTACCGACCCATGCTTCCCCCTAAGATTCAAGTCCAGGGTCGTGAAGGGCGGGCTTTAGTGCGGATGTTTTTAAGTAATTTAAGAGCTGGAGAAGAGATCTCTGAATATGATTATTTTCTTGCTGACCAGTTAGCTTATGTCATGACGGGTGGTGACTTAGATCAAGGCTCTTGGGTCGATGAAGCCTGGTTATTAAAATTAGAGCGACAAGTATTTTTAAATTTAGTTGAGCAAGAAAAGACTTTTGAGCGCATTGATTATTTATTAAAAACTGGAAAGCCCTTAAGAAATTAGAATCTGGAGTCGAAATTTATGTCCCATAAAAATAATGTTTATCTGGTCAGTATCGCCAGAACGCCTGTCGCCAAAGCCCATAAAGGGGCGTTAAGTAAAACAAGACCGGATGATTTATTAGCGCATGTGATTAGTGAAAGTATTAAAAAAGCGCCCGGGATAAATATTAAAGATATTGAAGATGTCATTGTCGGCTGTGCAATGCCGGAAGCGGAGCAAGGTTTAAATATTGGAAGATTGGGTGTGTTAACAGCAGGATTGCCCAACAGCATTCCTGGTATGACGATTAATAGATATTGCAGTTCTGGGCTACAAGCGATTGCTCAAGCCCATGATCGAATATCTGCAGGTCATGCAGATTTAATATTGGCCGGTGGTGTCGAAAGCATGTCTTTAGTCCCGATGGGGGGTAATAAACTCACAGCTAATCCTGCTTGGTATGAAAAAAATGAAAATATTTCCATTGGTTATGGCATGGGCATTACGGCTGAAATCGTCGCTGAGCGTTATAAAATTTCCAGAGAAGCTCAAGATTTATTTGCTTTAGAAAGCCATCAGAAAGCTATTGAAGCCCAAAAATTAGGTTTATTTAAATCAGAAATTAGCCCCATGAATTTAATTTCAAGAACCCCTGATTTGAATTCACAAGAAGTGATTAGTAAAAATTTTATTTTTTCTGAGGACGAAGGCCCCAGGGCTGATAGCAATATTGAAATTTTAAGTAAATTAAAATCAGCGTTTAAAAAAAACGGTTCTGTGACTGCTGGAAACAGCTCGCAAATATCAGACGGTGCAGGGATGGCTGTTTTAGTCAGTGAGAAATATTTAAAACTAAATAATTTAAAACCCCTGGCGAAGATGCTGGGTTATTCCGTCTGTGGCGTGCCACCAGAAGTGATGGGGATTGGGCCGGTTTTAGCTATTCCAGATTGTTTAAAAAAGTGTGGTTTAAGTTTGGCTGACATGGGTTGGATTGAATTAAACGAAGCCTTCGCAGCGCAAAGTTTGGCGGTTATTAACACTTTAAATTTAGATCCAAAAATTATAAACCCACACGGCGGGGCGATTGCTCTAGGTCATCCCTTAGGGGCGACTGGGGCCATCAGAGTAGCCACTTTGTTAAATGGCCTAAATTTAAAGAAATCACGATATGGCATGGTGACCATGTGCATTGGGACGGGGATGGGCGCCTGTGGAATTTTCGAATTAATTTAATAAAAAAAATAAAAATAATAATCAGTAAGCACGGGCCTGTGATTTAATAGCGCCAGCTAACTTTAGGAGCTTTCTCATGAAAATTAAAAAATTATCTTTGGGTATCTTGGCTATTTCTTTAGGTCTTTCTTTTGGCGTGCAAGCTTTGCCCAGTACTTGCCCAAATCCACAGGATGTTTTAACTGCCTCGATTCAAAATCAGCCAAGCATCAGCCTTTGGGATATTTCTCAAGAAGAATTTGATCCTTTAACACCTTCGACGCCGATTGCGTTTTCTAAAGCAGAAGTAGATCAAGATACGAATACACAAGATCCTGCAAACGTCTATTTATTACCCTTTTGTACTTACTCAGTGACGGATAGCGGTGCGCCCAGCTCTATGATTTTATTAACACCGGATCTTGAGCAAGAAATGGGTCTTTATATTTTATTAGATAATGCAAGCAGCTGGTCTGGGCCTTTTGCGCCTCATGCTTTGGATTGCGTTAGTAATAACGTGGCTAACTGTAGCTTTACCACGCATTAATTTTTTAATTTTAATTATTAATTTTAATAATGCGGTGTTGGTAAGACGCCGCCAAATCCACCAAGCGGAGCTGTTATAAAAACACCGTTTTGGCGACGAGCTGTTGCTGATTTGAGAAGAGTTGCCACAACAACTGCCGCTGCTAAAACACCACCAATCCCTAAAAAAACTTCGGCTGAGGTGTTTATCATCTGCTGATTATTTCTATAAGCCTCGACATTAAGCCCAGAAAACCACTGCATGCTGCCGCTATCTGTTGAGTTGGCAGCCCAGGAAGAACAGGCGTGCATGGCGCCCATGGTCAGCAAAGAATTTTGACAAGCGCCAACTAATGCAGTGAGCGGGCCTGCAACATAAGCCGCTAAAGCACCTAAAGAGAGCTGAGTCAGTCGCTTCATAGACGGATAAGAACGCGCACATTTTCGAAATAATTTATAAGTTAGGACGGTCGCTGGAAGTAATACAACTCCAATACAAGTAACTGAAACTACGGATGTCGATCCTGCACTTTCTGACTCGTAACTAAAGCTTGGGACTCTTGGGACTAATTTATTATTACTAATCGCTAAACCTTGAGCGCCAAAATAAGTATCCCCCAGTGTGACGTTTTGATTCATCAGTAGGCTCAAGGCAGTGCCATTAAAACCAGCCTGTCCATACGTTAAAAAAGTAGCAGCGCACAAAGGTCTAAAAAAATAAGTGGTATTTTGATAAGTAATATTACTCAATGCCGTTGCATTAATGGCCAGGTAAGTAGCTGTACTTTTCAATGTTTCCAGGGAAAGCATTCCACCACTGATGATTAAAGCTTGGATGGCACCGTAGGCACTAAGACCGACTTGAGAGGCAATAATAGCAGCGTTAAATAGGCGTTCTCTAGTCCTTCTTGCGCCGGCAGGTCTTGTAGGGGCTGTGACTGTTTTAGCTTGAGTAATTTTTTCTTGCACATCGGCCCAATAAGCCTCTGGAGTTCCAGTAAACTCACAATGATTTTTAATAAAAAAAGCCAGCTCTTCTGGGTTTAAAGTTTGTTTGATTAGATTCCAGTAATCTTCAGCAGGGTGAATGTCAGCGCGGGTGTAGCCTGGTAATCCCAGTGCCGACATATGGCGAACAGTTGTTTTGTCTTTAAAGAAATTTATAAGCTCTTCGAGATCTAAGACCATTGTTTTATCTTCTTGAATAGTTCCTGGAGCTCCTGGTTCTTTACTGAGAAGGCAGGGCATCTTTGGGAGCGTTTGCTCATCGCCAACATCCTCAGCAGAGAAGGTGTATATTTTTGGATTTTGGTTTTTTATAGCTGTTTTTATCTTTTCAAGAATCGGTTCCAGTGAGAGTGAATTAGGCATTGGTACAGAAACATCTCCAGCTCCCACTCCAGCTCCAGCGACAAGGCCAGAAGCAGCGCCGTTATTATCTGCCCCTATAGAAACACTCGAATCACCTGAACTATTTGAATCACCTGAGCGACGCCCTAATAAAGGCGCACGTAAGTCCGTTTCCATACCTGACATGATCTAGATCCTTTTTTATTTATTTATATTTTTAATTTTTATTATTTTAATATTATTTATTTTTTTAAATTCGGCGCATTGTTAAAAATTAAGGTGCTGCAAACAAGCAGGTTAAAAAGCTAATTATTTTTTTTATTTTTTATTTTTTTAATAAATAAAAGTAATCAGAGGCTTTCAAGATAGTCTCATCAATGATCTGATTAGTATGAGCAATGGACATAAACCCGGCTTCATAAGCCGAGCAAGCTAAGTAAATACCGTGGTTTAGCATGTAATTAAAAAAGCTAATAAATTGCTCGATATCACATAAAGAAATATTTTTTAAATTTTTAATTTCTGTTTGATCTGTAAAGTAAAAACCAAACATGCCGCCTTCATAGTCGGTTAAAAAGGGGATATTAAAACTATCAGCAGCTGCTTGTAGGCCGTTCATCAGGCGCGCGGTTTTGTCGGTTAAATTTTCAAAAAAGCCAGGCTCGCTGAGTATCTTTAAAGTGGTTAAACCCGCCGCCATACAAACTGGATTTCCAGATAAAGTCCCTGAATGGAAAATTTTCCCATCGGGTGTTAGCTGGGACATTAATTCACGCGAGCCGCCAATGGCGCCGACTGGTAGGCCGCCGCCGATGATTTTACCCAGGCAGGTGATATCAGGTTTAACTTGATAAATACTTTGAGCGCCGCCTAGAGCCACGCGAAAACCAGTCATGACCTCATCGATGATTAATAAAGCGCCGTGTTGATCACATAAGGTTCTTAGATGATTTAAAAACCCAGGCTGAGGTCGCACAAAATTCATATTGCCAACAATAGGCTCCAGAATAATTCCAGCGATTTGGCCCGGGTGAGATTTAAACAGCTCAGTGACTTGTTCAGAATGATTAAATTCAGCAGTCAAAGTATCTGAAGTCACAGCTTCTGGAATTCCTGGAGAGTTTGGAACGCCTAGTGTGAGAGCCGCAGAGCCGGTCTTAGTTAATAAAGAATCCACATGACCATGGTAACAACCTTCGAATTTTATAATCTTATTTCGGCCAGTTGCGCCCCGGGCTAATCTAATCGCCGTCATGGTCGCTTCAGTGCCAGAGCTCATGAATCTCAGCATTTGGATATTCGGCATGAGTTCTATAATTTTTTCAGCCATCAGAGTCTCTATGAGCGTTGGTGCGCCATAAGTTAGGCCAAGTTTAATTTGATCTTGAATCGCTTGAATTACTTTAGGATGGTTATGACCCAGTATCATGGGGCCCCAAGAGCCGATGTAGTCAATATATTTTTTATCTTCTAAGTCATAAAGATAAGCGCCTTCAGCTTTTTTAAAAAAAATAGGATTGGTTCTCACGGCTTTAAAAGCTCGTGCTGAAGAGTTAACACCGCCTGAGATGACTTGCTTGGCTTGATTAAAGGCAGAAATATTAGATTGAAAAACCATGGGTAAAAATCCTTGAGATTTAAGATTTGATTTAATTTAAAAATTTTAAAAAAAAATTAAAATAAAAAGCTAAAAAATTGTATCAATATTTGTTTCCAAATGAACCAATTTATTCATTAACTAAGAGCACGGCACTTCAGTAAAATCCCCGGCTTATTTATTAATATAAGTCTTGATTAAATAATGAAAAAAATAGAATTAAACCCTTCACATGCTTCACATCCCCAGGGCCAGACCACCTTATTTTTTATGCAGATGCTGAGCATGATGGGATTTTCCATTGTTTTTTCTTTATTAGTTTTATATTGCACGAATTATTTACATATCAAAGACGAATCAGCTTATGCCGTCACAGCGGCTTTCAATGCCTTAGTTTTTGTGACGTCGATGCCAGCGGGTTGGATTGTTGAAAAATATTTAGGCTTTAAAAAGGGTACTTTTTTAAGCATTATTTTGGGAATTATTGGCTTAAGCGTCATGGCGATTCCGCTCAAATCCGCAATGTTATTAGGCTTGGGGATCTTTATTTGCTCAAACGGCATGTCAGTCCCTTGTTTATATGTCTTGCTGGGAAATTTATATGGCAAGGCGCATCCCAAGAGAGACGATGGTTTTGTGCTGTCTTACATTGGCATGAATATTGGTAGCTTTATCACCAGTATTTTTTCGGGGACTATCTCTGAAAAATTAGGTTTCGGCGTGGCTTTTGGAATAGGCGCTTTTGCTATTGCTTGCATGCTGCCAATTTTATTGGCTAAGAAGCAGGTCTTTAAAGAAACCAGAAGCTATTCAAATCAGGAAATTTACTTTGGTTTGTTTTTATCTTTATTAATGGTATCAGCAACCATTACGCTGACGATCTTTTCCAGTATTAGTAACAATCTCATGTTGATTTTAGGGTTTCTCTCTTTGGGTTATGTCTTAGTCATTGCGAAGCAAGAAGCAGTGAATTCAATACAAGCTCAAAGGGGCTTAGTGATTTTTACTTTGTTAACCACGGTTTCTATTATTTTCTGGACTTTGTATTCGCTCTCGCCGTCTTTAATCATGCTATTTACCGAACGCTATGTAGATCGAACTATTGGTTCTTTTCAGATACCTACTGCAAACTTATCTTCACTCAATCCATTTTTTATTGTCACCATGGGGCCTTTGTTAACTTTTTTATTAAGATATTTAAAACAGAAAAAATCTTGGGCTTTATGCACAACCGCTAAATTTGGTTTGGGGACTGTGTTAATGGGCCTAGGTTATTTAATCTTATTTTTGAGTTTATTTTTAGACCATGGCTATACCCAGATTGCTTTATATTGGATCGTCTTGAGTTATTTTTTCCAGACCGTCGGTGAGTTATTTGTCGGCCCCATTGGCTATGCAATGGTCGGAGATTTAGTGCCTATTTCTAGAATTGGATTGATGATGGGTATCTGGCAATTATCTACGGGGATAGCAGGGGCTTTATCTAATTATCTAGCCGACTATGCAACGCCTTCTGATGATTCAAATACCATGCATTTTTCGATGAAATTAAACGAGCTTTCTTATGAGCATGCTTTTTTAATATACGGCTCTGTGACTGTTTTAGTCGGCGTTTTAATTTATTTAAGCGCTGGGAAAATTAGAAAATATTTAGCGGGATAATTAAAAAAATTAGGGTTATAAAAAATGTTAATTATTGATTTAGTTTATACAGGGACGCTGGATCAAATTGATCAGGTTTTGTTAGAGCACAGAAATTTTCTACAAAAATATTATGACCTAGGAATTTTGCTAGCTTCAGGGCCTAAGAACCCCAGAGAGGGCGGCATTATTATTGCTTTGGGTAGCAAATCTCAGATGGAAGAAATTATTAAAGAAGACCCGTTTTATCAAAATAATTTAGCTGTCTATAAATTCACAGAATTTAACCCTGTGAAATATGCAGAAGTTTTAAAAGATTTATTAAATAAATAATTTAAAAAAATTTAAAAATTAAAAAAAAAGAAAAAATAAAAAATGCAAAAAAATCTAAAAAATTCAAAAAATAACTTCTGCCCCTGCGGTTCTCTTAAAATTTATGCGCAGTGCTGTGAAATTTTTATTTCAAGAAAAAAACTCCCCGAAACTCCTGAACAACTCATGCGTTCGAGATACACAGCGTTTACGAAAGCCGATGCGGACTATATGCAGTTCAGTATGAAAGAGGGCGCTTTAGGGGAAGAATTTAATCCCGAAGAAGTTCGTGCTTGGGCCTTAAGTGTTAAGTGGCAAGAATTAAAGATTTTCAAAGCCTATTTAGATCAAGATAATTTGAACAAAGGCTATGTTTTATTCTCAGCGATGTATAAACAAGCTGGGAAAAAATTTGAAATGAAAGAACTCAGTGAGTTTGTAAAACAAGAGAATGGTCAGTGGTTATATACCGGCCCTGCTGAAAGTCCTGAGCATGCCCATGCTGGGCATTGCGGTGACTCCAGCTGTTCTAAAATTCATTAAAATATAACCGGCCCCTAAATCCAGAAAGTTGATTTTAGGTGCCGGGTATCGTAGCCTCATGACCGGCCCCTAAATCCAGAAAGTTGATTTTAGGTGCCGGGTATAAGTTAAGAGGCTTCCCATGAAAATCACTGGAAAAGAGTTTGAAAAAACCGTTTTTAAACAATTACTTAATTCTGAAAAACCAGAATTTGTAGCCATTCATGGTCGGCGCCGTGTTGGAAAAACTTATATTACTTCGAGTTTTTTTGAGGCAAATCGCTGTACTTTTTTTCATTCAACAGGCTTAAGAAATGCGGATCAAGCGCAGCAAATTAAGCAGTTTACGGATGAAATTAGTCGTGTTTTTTATGCCGGGCAGGGCTTATCTCCAGCATCGAATTGGTACGATGCTTTCGCTCAGCTCACGCGAGCTATCGAAAATTTAAAATCTAAAAAGAAAATTATTGTTTTTTTAGATGAGCTGCCATGGATGGCAACTCCTAAATCAGACTTAATGAGCTCACTTGAATTTTACTGGAATCGGCATTGGTACAAAGAGTCCAGAATGTGCTTAATTACCTGCGGCTCTTCAGCATCCTGGGTTCAAGAAAATATTATTGATAACAAAGATGGTTTATATAATCGAGTAACTCGAGTGATCCGTGTCCAGCCTTTTACGCTTTTAGAAACACGGGAGTTTTTAAAATCTAAAAAAATTAATTATCCAGAAAAACAGGTCTGCGAAATTTATATGGCTTTGGGAGGGATTCCTTATTATTTAGATTTTTTACAGGCGCATCAGTCGGTCGCTGAAAATATAGAATCTGTTTTTTTTACACCCAATGCACCTTTAGTCGATGAATTTGATCGTCTTTATGCCTCTTTATTTAATAACCATGAGCTTTATGAAGATATCGTTCGTGTGATGGCTAAAAATCGTTATGGCATCGGTATTTCAGAATTGGCTGAGCATACGCGCCAGACCAAAGGAGGGAGCTTTCAAAAAAGATTAGATGAACTGGAAGAAGCAGGGTTTATAGAAAAATTTTTACCGTATCAAAATAATTCTCGCGGTCATTATTATCGCCTAATTGATGAATTCTCTATTTTTTATCTTCACTGGGTTGAGCCTTACAAAAAAGATCTTAAAAAAAGAGATCGAGGACTTGGGTTTTGGATGCATGCGTCCAAATCACCTTCTTTTTATGCCTGGGCTGGTTATGCTTTTGAAGCGCTTTGTTATAAACATATTAAGCAAATACGAGAAGGTTTAAATATTACCCCGGATAGTCTAATTGCGACCTGGAGATATAGCCCACCCAAAGGCTCTAAAGGGGAGGGTGCGCAGATTGATTTATTATTTGATCGACCTGATGGCGCTATTACTCTTTGTGAAATTAAATACACGCAGAAAATTTTAATCATTGATAAAGCCATGCATGAAAATTTAAATCAGAAAAAGAGAGTCTTTCAAGTTCAGACAAAATCAGAAAAATTAATTTTTATGGCTTTAATTTCTGCGCAAGGCGTTAAAAAAAATATTTATTCAGAGAGTTTAACCCATCTTATTTTAACCCTCGAAAATTTATTTAAAGCCTAAATTTTTAATTTTTAAAACTTCTTAAAACCCTTGTCCAGATTAATTTTTTTTAAAGTTTTACAAAACTTGTCCACAGCTATTTGAGTAATCTAACCACAGATTCTGTGGATAAGTTTGATACACTGACTTGACTAATTTTATTGAGCTAAACCCCATGTCTTTTAATTTATTTTCAAGCAACTCTCATGAGCCTTTGGCGTCTAGACTACGACCTCAAAAAATAACTGATTTTATAGGCCAAGAGCATCTATTGGGGCCGGGCTGTGCGCTTTCTCAAATGCTTCAAGCGGGGCGAATACATTCCATGGTTTTATGGGGGCCTCCAGGTGTGGGTAAAACCACTTTGGCGCATCTTTTAGGCGAGGCTGTTTCAGCGAATGTTAAAACTTTATCAGCGGTGAACTCGGGGGTGAAAGAAATCAGAGAAATCACCCTGGAATTAGAAAATTTAAAAAAAGATTTATTTAATACGCAGCAGCAAAAGCAAAATATTTTATTGATTGATGAAATTCACCGGTTTTCTAAATCCCAGCAAGATGCATTATTACCCTTAGTCGAATCAGGCTTAATTACTTTGATTGGCGCCACGACTGAAAACCCCTCTTTCGAATTAAATAAGGCTTTGTTATCTCGAACTCGGGTGCATGTTTTAAAAGCTTTGGATGCTCCAGATTTATTAAAAATTTTAAATAGAGCGCTGGAAGATAAAGACCAGGGCTATGGGAATTTTTTAATTAAATTTGATCTTGAAGACAAATTAAAATTAATAAAATTGGCCCGGCAGGATGCGAGAGTTTTATTGAATTTATTAGAGTTAGTTATAGAGCTGTCTGGTTTTTCCCCTCTCTGCCCTTCGGCTTCGCCTTCAGGTCTGTCTCTCCCGCAAGGGGAGAGACGAGAGCAAGCAGAAATATCCATAGAGATAGACCCGATTTTAAAGCATCTGGGTGAAAATATTTTATCTTTTGATAAGCAGGGCGATATTTTTTACGACGCTATTTCAGCGCTGCACAAATCTATTAGGGGCTCAGATCCTGATGCGAGTTTATATTGGCTCGCGAAATTATTAGTCGGCGGTGTGGATGGTTTATATATTGCTAGACGATTAATTCGCATTGCTTCTGAAGATGTTGGCAATGCAGACCCTAGAGCTTTACAAATTTGTATTAACACTTGGGATGTCTTGGAAAGATTAGGCGCTGGAGAAGGCGAATTAGCCTTAGGCCAAGCTGTTTTATTTTTAGCCTGCGCGCCAAAGAGCAATGCGGGATATTTAGCGTTTAATCAGGCCATGGCATTAGTTAAACAAAGTGGATCGGCTGAAATAGAAATCCCCATGCATTTAAGAAATTCGCCTACCCAATTAATGACTGATTTAGGCTATGGGAAAAATTATAGATACCCGCATGATGAACCCCATGCTTACGCCGCTGGAGAGCATTATTTTCCAGCAGGAGTTTCTTATGAATTTTATACGCCCTCTGATCGTGGGTTAGAAAAGCAGATTCAAGAGAGATTAAAGTTTTTAAAAAATTTAAAAAAATAAAAAAATTAATTTATACAAGATTTTAAATACCAGCTAAATACCAGCTCATGCTTAAGCAGCGCAGCAATTGATGGCTGATCTCATTGGTTTCTCGGCGGTTGGGAGCTTGATCAAAATAAGGATAATTTTCAAACAGAGAAAAAATTTTCTGCTGGTCGTAGCTTTGCCACAATATCTTCTGAGCTATTGGAGGTAATTCAATTAGTTGTTGCTTCCAGTATTTGCAGTGAAAATTATAGTGCAGATACCAATCAGCTCCCTGCTCCCCTCGATAGGGATTTTGACTAATTAATTCTGGTAAAAGATGTCTTAGACCTTCGCGAGCTAGCAAGCGTTGTTCTAGAGGCTTTTTACCTTGACGGTAGATCCATTGCGGAACTTTTCTGCAAAAAATAGCTAAATCTAAATCATGCGTTGGGTCCAAGCGACGAACCCCATACCAGAGCTGTAGGGCATATACAGTAGATCGCAGTGGGGCGGTTAAATTTCCAGAGAGCATGCCTTCATGTAACTCAAGAATCGATTGATAAGGTCTTCCAGGTCGGTTTAATAATTTTGATTTTAGGGCCGATCCTGCAGTCCGTAATTTTTTTAACAATGAAAATGGCTCTATGAAAACCCTAGGTTGTTTGGTTTTTCTTATTTTAAGAATGAGCTTGTGCTGAATCTCCATCTCCGCCGCCGCTTGAATTATTCAAAGTATGAGTCAAACCAATGTGAATAACCTTGGGCGCTTGTTTTTTTCTGAGATTGGTGCATAAAAATTCCGTCTTAGTAATAAACAATATCAATATGATTATCATTTTCTCAATGAGCATTGAAATTGCAATCTAAACACTCTTTAAAAACACAAAGAGATTAATAAAGCGCTGGCATAGTTATGTCCGGTATAAAGATTATTATTCACTTCGCTGTTATTACTTTTTAATTCTCCCTGGCCTAGATAAAAAAACCGATAGTCTATTTCTATTGGCAGCTGGGCAATGGCATGATTAATTCGCAGGCCAAATCCTGCCATGGCGCTGAGAGTAACCGTCGTTTTTCCAGTAAAAATATTGTCTGGTTCTGTTTGCCCATTATCTAAAGAGCTTTCGCTAAAACTATTAGTTTTAATAAAATTAGGCCCAAGGCCCAGATTAAAACTCCAGTTATAACTTGAATTTTGACCAGGCTGAATCAGGGCTTTTCCAGCTAAATAAATAGGATAATTAGCTAAGTCATATTGGTAAGATAAATTAGTAAATAAACCTTCTTGAGTGATCTCACCTTTGACTTTGGTCGGTGCAAAATAAAAAGCGTTGAGGCCATAAAGTAAATTAATTTTGTTAAAACTTAAGCCTTTAAAATAATACCCAAGACCCAGTAAAAAATTCTGAGCATGAGAGTTACTAACACTAAAGTCATCGCCGATTAAATTATTAATATCTACGTGCTGAGCCTTGCCCTGCGTAGCTGTAAATCCACCAGCTTGAATCACCCAAGCAGTATTTGAATTTAATTCAGCAAAGCTGGTATTTAAATAGCTGCTTAATAACAGACCCAGAGTGATTAAATTTAATTTATTTTTTGATTTTATTTTTAACATGCTTAGTTCAGATCCTATAAAAATTTATTTAAATAATTTATTTATTTATTAGTTAGCAGACCAGTATTAGTTTTGATTTTGAACACAGCTGACCGGCACAAATACCCTCAGCGCCAGCTAGGCGAAAACCGCCATTGGGGTTGTACCGCGTTGCAAGATAACCCATGCGATAAGTGGATTTTAAATAAGGCGGTGTCGAGGTGTATGCACCCCCGCGAAGGCCTTTAGAGGCCGAGGCTGTTCCGTCTAAATCATTCCATTCCCAGATATTTCCGGTTTGATCAAAAGTGCCATAAAAACTAGAGCTGTTAGGAAAAGCCCCAACGTCTGTTAAATAATTTTGACTCGCAGAAAAATTTTTAGATTGAGTGACGGAGTACCCCGTACTTTCAGATAAATAATTCGCCTGATTATTCTCATCACCGACTGAGTTCCCAGGGGTTTCATTACTGTGCGTTGCATAGAGAGAGTAACTACCACCGGCACACTGATTGTAATAAGCGGCTTTGTACCACTGGTTTTCTGTCGGGATATAGTAAGTTGGGGCACTATGGGTATTAGGGTTCTCCGTATTTTTCGCTGGAGCAATGACAGCCTGGGGCATATCTTTTAATGAGCTGGAGCTAGAACTAGTAGGCGATTTCACATACTCAACACAGCCATATTTTCCGCGAAGTTCAGTACTTTTATTTTGAGCATAGAGCCCATCCGCCACGCTTAAATCATAAGCGCCATTTTCAGTGGTGGCACTCGTTTCACAGCCTCCTTGTGGCTGACCATTAGCCATCCAATTGGCAAAACGTGCCGCATTGAACCAAGAAATATTAGTGATGGGGCGGTTGGAGCTATCCCCTGAATTATTCATAACGGTATATTCATAAGAGCCGTTAGATCCAGAGCGCGTAATGCCAGCCGTATTTAAAACATTAGTCATGCTGCTGTTATAAAGTCCGTAAGTATCAGTCTGAGCAATCTCGTTTAAAAAAGCTGTGTATTGGCCGATCGTCACATCATATTCTCCGATGGTGTAAGGCTCAGAGACCGCCCCAAATCCAGTACTTTGATCGCTTGAATTTTCTGGGGTTCCAACGGGGATCATCGGGTAGGTCACCACAGGAGGTGAAGCATGGGCCCAGGGCGCTGTGATCATCAAAAAAGAAAAAGTTAAATAAGTTAAAGATAATTTTTTTATAGATATTTTCATGGGTAATTTAAGTCTCTTAGAGTAATTGAGTAATTTTTTATAGATTTAGATTTTTAAATTAAATTTAAAAAAATTTTAAACAGGGCCAGCAAGTCTAAAGCCGATGTCATTACTAGCGCGTGTAATACTGTCTGTGCTGTAAAGAACAGACTGAAGCGGAATAGAACCACTCCACCAGTAACCTCCGCGAAGGCCACGATAGGGAAGTTCCGTGCCGTCTAAATCATTCCATTGCCAGACCAAACCGCCTTGATCAAAGGTCCCGTAATAACTAGCGCTATTCGAAAAAGCGCCCACGTCTGTTAAATAATTTTGCTCCATAGAAATATAAATAGACTCTTGGGTGAGCGAAAAAACAGTCGTGAAATAATTGGACTGATTAGCGCTGCTCCCAATAGAATTTCCAGGTGCTGTATTACTTTGGGTGGGGTATAAATAATAGCCTCCCATGTCACTATCTAGCTCTGGGTCGTAATAAGCCGCTTTGTACCATTGATTTTCTGTCGGGATGTAATAAGTCGGGGCATTATTAGTATTGGGGTTTACATTGTTTTTAGAGGGTGCTTCTGGATTTAAATTCTCAAGATTTTCGTCAATAGTACTTAAATCATAAGCGCCATTTTCACTAGTTGTACTGTCTTCAGCGCCTGTTGGCCTGCCATTGGCCATCCAATTAGCAAAACGCGCTGCATTGATCCAGCTCACATAAGTAATAGGGCGGTTGGAACTATCTCCTGAATTACTCATGACGGTATAGCTATAAGATCCACTAGATCCAGAACGGCTAATTCCAGCAATATTTAAATCAGTACCCATATTGGAATTATAAAGCCCATAAGTATCTGTTTGTGCCACTGAATTTAAAAAGTCAGTGTATTGGCTAGTCGTGACGTCATATTTTCCTATTTCATATTGATAATTTACAGCTCCAAAGCCCGTTATATCCGCTGAATTTCCAGGGGCTGTAATAGCGACCATTGGATATGAAAAACTAGTAGGATTATTTTCTGCAATGGCAATACTGTCAGGCGTATTTTGACTCGCAGAAAATACACAGTAGCCGTTGCTAATTAAGCTACAGCCTGAAGGGGTATATCCCGCTGTGTTAATTTTAATCCCTGCATTGGGATAACTGTGGTTAGGAATATTTGTACTGATGCTTAAAGTTAAACCCGTGACTGAATAATTCTGGCAAGAGATAGGCCCTGAGCTGTTTAAACATAAAGTGATATTTAAATTAGCGGGTGTTCCACTCGATGAGACATTAAATAAAGAGCCAATTCCAAGATCATTATTGGCATAGACAACTGGAGTTATAAATAAGCTGAGTAAAATAGCTTGGGAAATAGTTAGTAATTTTAATCGCATAAGAAATCAAGAACCCCTTAAGTTTATAAATAAGTCGAGGAACTTAGTTGGTTTGTTCCTGATTTCTAGAGGTGAGATTAAGATTTATTATTTTTATAAATACTTTAACATAATACGCATTATGTGATTTACTGGCTAGTATATATCAAAAGCACATCAAATCTTTTAAACCCAAAGCCCAGCTTAATTTTAATGCGTATTAAGCCAGGACATTGGATTTACTTTCAGTCATTAATTTAATTAAATTTCCAGCTGTGTTTTTATAGATCTCTATAAAATCCATCATGCTCTGATCGGTATAATTCATGCGATTGAAATAAAGATTAAACCCAATTTCTTTTTTATTTTTAAAGACTGTCAACGCTAATTTATAATCGACTTGCTCTAGATACATCATTGGAATTTTCGAATGAATTGAAGATAAAACAAATTCATTTTCTTCAGGCTCTTTTTCTAATTCTCTTTGATCCGATTCACGATTGTAATAATTAAACAAAGCCTTGGATTTTCCGATTAAATTAAAACCTAAGTCAGTCCTGGCTTTAGCCATTGAATAAAGTAAATCATGACCTGGCTGAGTAATATCTAAAAGCTGCGTGTTTAAATTTAAAATCAAATCTTGATCCAAAGATTTCAAATCAAAATCTTTAAAATCCAATCGGACCGGTAAATTCGTCGCCAGCCATCCCATGGTATTTTCCAGGCTTTCTTTGGCGATTTTCCCCTGGAGATCTCGCCCTAAAAAGACATTGTCGATGGCAATGGTTTTATTTTTTTCTTTATTTAAATTTAAAAAATAACTGGTTAAAAATAAAGTTAAAAACAATAAATTAAACAGCGGTAATTTTTGTCTAATTTTCTCAGCTTCTTGAATGAAATTTAAATCTAAATAAAACGCCATTGTTCCGTAATTTTCAGGTCGGTCTTCTAATAAATTAAAACCACCCTGATCCATAAAAAAGCCATCTGAATAAGTTAAATTATTTAACTTGCAACCCCATAGATCATTAATTTTTTCTCGTTCTTTTTGGCTTATAACATAGTGAGCCAAATCATTGGCCCAGCTTAAAAAAGAGTAAGTTTTAAGTGGGTATTTTTTATGATTATAAAAATAATTAAGCTGGTTTTTAAAAATACCCAAAGAGGTTCGGTCTAAATATAAATGATGCGTGATAACAATAATTTGCTCTTGTTTAAATCCCTCTAATTTGCATATATAAATAATTAAAGCAGGCCCCGTTTGAATATTAATTGTATCTGAGAGCGGCTCTAATTTTGAAACAAGATGGGTCAAACTTATCGGCGATGGCTCCTGGATAAACCGGCATAAATTATTTTGATTAATTTTAGAAACCCAGCTGCTGGTGTTGCCCTGCTTTTGATAAATTAAACTAAAAGCATCTTGAATTTCTAAGATATTTTGAACGGCCTTTTTCAATCGAGCCAGATCTAAATCTCCTGTAAAAATCAGCGGGAAAAGCACGCCAAATTTTTCTTTTTCTCCACAGGCATATTGAAAAAAATACTGCTGCATATAAGTCATTTGGGTTATAAGAACAGGACTTGTTTTTTCAGAAATTAAATAACTTGAATTATTTAAACTATTTGAACTGGCTCTTACTAAATAATCGGCAAGCTTATTGAGCTCAGGATTTTGATATATATCCCGAACCTGACAAGCATAACCATGGGAAGATAAAGCAGCAGACAGTTGAATGCTTAATATAGAGTCCCCGCCCAGCCTAAAAAAATGATCATTGGATTGAATTTTATGATCTGGCAAACCCAAAATACTGGCCCAGATTTTTGAGATTTCTTGCTCAACTGGAGTTTTAAATATTTGACCTGGTGATCTTAAAGAATTTAAAAAATCAGGCTCTGGTAATAATCTAAAATTTAATTTTCCATTGGGCATCATGGGCAATTGATCTATTAAAATAAAAATACTGGGGATCATGTAGTCAGGTAATAATTTGGCTAAGTCATTATTTAAATTTATGGATAAATTATCTGGATCTCCTGGATTTTTAAGCACGTAGTAAGCGGCTAAATATAAATAGTCAGATAGGGCATTTTTTTGCGTTTTGAGTAAGACCGCCGCTTGTTTAATTTTAGGATGCTGAGTTAACACTAATTCAATTTCTGAAAGCTCAATACGATGACCGCGTATTTTCACTTGCGCATCTTTTCGACCAAAAAATTCTAAATTTCCGTCAGGAAGAAAGCGTGCTAAATCCCCTGTTTTATAAAGTTTTTTAGGCGTTTTTTGGTTTTTTAAAATATGGGTTATGAATTTTTCAGCCGTTAATTTTTCTTGATTTAAATAGCCCCGAGCAAGGCCTTCTCCAGCGATATACAAATCCCCCACCGTGCCCACTGGAACTTCTTGTAAATAAGTATCCAAGACGTAAATACTAATTCTATTAAAAGGCTTCCCAATCGGAATTTGATAAGACGAAGCATAGGGTGATTTTTCTTGGCAGTGATAAATCGCACTGCAAGTCGTGGCTTCCGTTGGTCCATAAGCATTTAAGAGATATTTTGGCTGCGATTTTTGCTGACAAAGCTTTTGAATTAAATGGGCATTGAGCGCCTCTCCACCGACTAATAAATAAGTCAAGCTAGCAAATAGGTCTTGATCAGCTTGATAAAAATAATCAAATAAAGTCTTGGTGAGTAATAAAACAGATATTTTATTTTGAATTAAATAATTTTTAAAAAAATTAGGATTCCCCAATAAATCTAAGCCTGATTTAGGTAAAAATAATAAAGCGCCATTTAATAAAGCCCCCCAGATTTCAAAAACAGCGGCATCAAAAGAAGGATCTGAGATATGCATAAAAACATCTTGTGAATTAACGGTCATATAGCCGCTGTCTTTCACTAAGTTAATTACGGAATGATGCTCAACCATGACGCCCTTGGGCTGACCTGTTGTACCAGAAGTGTAAATGACATAGGCCAAATTTTTTGGGTTTATTATGAGACCTAAATTTTCAGGGGATTCATGGGCATACAAGTCATATTGATCCACATTAATCAATGATCTGTGTAGGGAAGAATCTTGTATTCGCTCTTGTGAATCCGCTAAAACCAAACGTGCTTTCGTATCTTTTAAAATAAAATCAATACGCTCTTTAGGATAACTAGGATTAATCGGCACATAGGCCCCACCAGTTTTTAATATCGCCAAAATAGCAATGATCATTTCAATACTGCGTTCAGCAATCAGGGGAATTAAAATCTCTGGAGGGATAGATTGGCCCGTTAAATTTAAATAAGTTTTTTCAATATATCGCGCTAGTTGATTGCTCTTTTGATTTAATTCTTGATACGAATAACTTTTTTGGCCAAATAAAAATTGATCATCTTGGTAACTGATTAAAGCAAGACGAGCTGAATGGATTGGATCCGAGGCATAAGATTCAAAAAGGCTGATCATATTAATATTATTTTTCTGCCCTTCTCGCTCTCTACTCTCCTGCAAGGGGAGAGACGAAGTTAAAGAATGAGAAATAAGCGGTGCTTCTGGATTGTTTAAAATGGCGTTTAATAAGTTTCTATATTGCTCTATAAGTAAATTAATTTGCCATTCTTGAAATAAATCTGCGCGATATCTCAGCCTAAAATTAATGACCCCAGAAGCTGGAGAATATAAATCATATTCCAGTAACAGCTCTGAGCCGGCGATATCTATATCATCGTGATCATGATTAATTTTTATTTTTGTAAAATCTGAAAAATCTAAGGACCTATTTTTTAAATCTGTTTGAGCAAAGCTGATATTTAATTTTAATTTCTGCTGCTCTTGAGCAAAAACTGCCTGAAGAATTTGGTCAATGGGATAGTCGCTATATTTTAAATTGTTATTGATTTTAAACTGCTGAATTAAATTATTGGCTTCTTGATAAAGATCTTTAAAATTTTTAGTGCGCGACAGCCTAATCGGCATCATTAAACTATTAATTTGTGCGCCAAAACCTAAGCCCCGCTCTTCTTTATTAATACTCACGGGGTAGCTGATATAAGCCGCTTGCTGAGGCATATTAAGATGACAGTAGCGCGTGATTAAAACACCCCAAGTTAAGAGTAATAAGTTATGAGTTGCGTAGTTATTAAATGCTGGCGTAAGGGAATTTATTAAAATATCAAAACGCTGAGATTTAACTCCAGGCTTAGTTGTTCCTGCTGGAACAGCTGGAGTAGAAGATCTGGAATAAGGTAATTGATTAGATTCTGGAAGATTTTTTAAGGCCTTTGCCCAAAAAATTTCTGGCTGATATTGTTTTAGTAAGCCCTGTTTTTTTTCTAGAAGCTGGGCTTTCAAGTCCAGGTCTTCTGAAATTTCTGAAGTTATTTTATGAGTTACAAGACTGGTCTTATTTTTTATATTTTTATAATTTTGAGAAATAGTGTTAATAAAATCTTTAAAAGAAAGGCCGTCTAATAAAACATGGTGAATGGTTAAAAATAATCGATGCTCTTTTTTTAATTCATCTGAAAAAATACAAAAGCGATACAAAGGCCCTTTTTCTAAATCAAAGGGCGTGAACAAATAATTTTTAACTGAATTTTCTAGATCGCAAAAATCAAAACACTCCAAAGAAAAAAAAGAAAAATTTGGGGAATTTGAAATATTTTCTTGCCAGTAAAGATTTATATTTTTTTCTGTGTTTTTTTTATTAATTAAATGAGATCGAAATAAAATATGGGTATTTAATAAACCATCTAGGGCTTGCTTTAAATAATCCAGATTTAAATCACCAGAAATACTTTGATCAAAGACCAAGTGGTAATCCGTTCTTTGGGGGTCCAGCAACCACTCTCTATAAAACAACTGAACGCAAGGCGAGGCTTTAATACAGGATTTAATATGAGTCATTGAGAGCCCCCTTTTTCTAAGCTTTTTTCAAAAAGCAGGTCTTTAAAACAACGGTTGTTCTACCGTCTTTGCATTCGACTTCTTCAGGGTCATCAGTTAGGCGAATATTTTTCATGATAGCGCCTCTTTTTAAGACAATTGAAGAACCTTTGACTTTGAGATCTTTAATTAAAGAAACAGCATCTCCGTTAGATAAAACTGTCCCATTGCTATCTTTTGTAGTAACTAAATCTTCGGCTGAATCTTCTGTGCGCTCGTTCATAAACAATTCCTTCTGGTTAAAATAATAAAAATTAAAATAAAAAAATAAAGCCAATAAATTGTAACCTAATGGTGACGAATAAAAGAGCGAAACACACGGTAAAAAATATAAAAAAATCTATTAATTAAATTAAAAATTAAGGCTGTAAATTCTCATGGATTTAAAAAATTTAAAATACTCGAAATATCAAATTTTCATGGCTGAATTTATCGGCACTTTGTTTATTTTATTATTCGGCGATGGCGTTGTTGCGATGGTTCAGTTATTTAATTTGGGAAGCTACGGAGTGATTACTGTCGCTTGGGGATTAGCCGTATTTTTAGGCATTATTGTCAGCCATCGAATTTCCGGCGCGCATTTAAATCCTGCGGTGACATTGGCTTTAGTAATTACAAAAAAATGCCATTGGAAAAAGTTATTTTTATATGCCCCCGCTCAAATGCTTGGAGGATTTTGTGGCGCGGCTTTAGTGTATTTTTTTTACTCAGCCAAATTAAAATTAATGGACCCCGGTTTAATTCATAGCGCGGGTATTTTTACGACTTTTCCAGCAGTTCCCGGATTTCTTCCTAGCTTTATGGCGGAATTAATAGCAACAGGGGTTTTATTATTTACTATTTTGGCAATTACGGATCATTTTCATCAAGAAAAATCACCCTACTTGCCCTATTTAGCACCCTTTTCGATTGGCTTATTAATTATGGGGATTGGCATGTCTTTAGGAGGCATGCATGGTTATGCAATGAATCCTGCGAGAGATTTAAGCCCTCGAATTTTTATTGCTTTGATGGGCTTTAAAAATAATGGATTAACTCAGCATTCTTTAATTTGGATCCCCACTATTTTGGGGTCTTTATTAGGCGGGCCTATTGGCGCTGTTTTATACCAGATGAGCATTGGGCAGCGGCCAAAAATATCCGATTAAGTCTTTATTTAATTATTCAAAAGTATCCTTCTGTGGAGGTATGCTTTTCATAAAAAGTAGCCCTCCATAGAAGGCTACTTATATTTAATTATGCAACTAGCCGCTGCGGTAATTTTTTCTGCCCCTGGCTTTAAGTCATTCGCAGCGCAACTCGCATATAAATAATTCTCCGCTGCAAACAAGAAATATTTTAATAAAAAAATACGCCAGAAGCCCTGTTAAATTTTTACTGTTATCCTGCGCCCCTTAAAATTTCAAAGAGGGCTGAATCTTGATTAAATTTCACGCAACTAAACATTTATTACCCAATTTATTACCCAATTTATTAACCCCAATATTTTCAGGATTTTTGGGCTGTTTTTTATTATTAAATTCCTGCTCATCTTCTAACCCTAACCAGACACAGGGCTATATCGAAGGTGATTTAACTTATATAGCCAGCTCCCAGCCAGGACGCTTAAGTTATTTAGCTGTTTCCAGAGGCCAAGAAGTGAAGAAAGACCAAGTCTTATTTACCATAGAACCCGAGCCGCGCAGTTTTTCTCTCAAAAATGCTCAAGCGTCTTTAGAGCAGGCCAAAGATAATTTATTAGATTTATTAGATCCCATTAAAAGACCCACGGAACAAGCGTCGATCTTGGCTCAAATTAAAAGCGCTGAAGCAGAGTTGTTGTATAGCAATCTCCAGCTTGAGAGAAATAAATATTTAATTAAAACCGAAGCCGTTCAACAACAAGCGGTTGACCAAGCCGTTGATCAAGCCACTCAGGCTTTAGAAAATGTCAAAGATCTCGAAAGCCAATTAGCCACGGCTCAACTACCTGCCAGAACCAATCAAATTAAAGCCGCTGCGGCTGAAGTAGATGTCGCTCAAAGTTTCTTAGAGCAAGCGGCTTGGGATTTAGATCAGACCATTGTTAGAGCCCCTGAGGATTCTTTTGTTTTTGATAATTTATATTGGCCCGGCGAAGAGGTCCCTGCCAACACCCCTGTTTTGACTTTATTAAGTCCTGATCATATTAAAGTTTTATTCTACGTCCCTGCGTTTTTAGTGGTAAAAATCAAACTCGGTGAGTTAATTAGTTTTCAAGATAATTTAAATAATTCAAATAATTTACATACTGGCTCTGCCACGATTACTTATATTTCTCCTACGGCAGAATATACCCCTCCAGTGATTTACAGCCGAGATCGCGAAGAAGACTTAGTCTTTCGCATCGAAGCCAGTTTTTCTAATCCTCAAGACGCCCTGCTCTGGCATCCTGGAGAGCCCGTTACTGTGACGATGCTCCCAAAAAATCAGGACCCCAAAAATAATGGATGATTTACAGCACAATTACGCCATTGATGTTCGAGATTTAAATAAATCTTTTGATCATAAAAAAGTAGTGAATAACGTCTCTCTACAAGTTAAAAAAGGTGAGATTTTTGGCTTCTTAGGCCCCAACGGCTCTGGAAAAACAACGACGATTCGAATGATCTGCGGTTTATTAACGGCAGATTCTGGATCTGGCACTTGCCTAGGCTTGGATATTTTTAAAGATGCTGAAAAAATTAAAACTAAAGTGGGCTACATGACCCAAAAGTTTAGTTTATATAGTGATTTAACTGTCCGAGAAAATTTAGAATTTATCGCCAGGCTCTACCAGATGGACCGTCGTAAAGAGCGAGTGAATCAAGCTATAGATAGATTAGGGATTGGACAGGCCAGATCTAAACAGTTAGCTGGAAATCTTTCTGGCGGCTGGAAACAGCGCCTAGCTCTGGCCTGTGCGATTATTCATGAGCCACAATTATTATTACTCGACGAGCCCACCGCTGGCGTTGACCCCAAAGCAAGGCGAGAATTTTGGGAGCATATTTTTGATTTATCTCACGAAGGCATTACGACTTTAGTCAGTACCCACTATATGGACGAAGCTGAGCGTTGCCATCATCTGGCCTATTTAGCCTATGGAAATTTATTAACTTCGGGGACTCACGAAGAAGTGATTCAAAAAGCGAATATTCAAACATTTGAAATCAGTGCCACCCCCCAGTCAATCCTCCAACTCGGGCAATTAGCAAAAGCTTTAAAAGCCATCCCAGAGATTGAACAAATCTCTGCCTTTGGTGCCAAGCTTCATGTCTCTGGATTAAAAAATAATTTAAATTTAGAACCCCTGATTCAAACAAAAATTCGAGAGAATCTTGCTCAGTATTCGGGCTTAAGTTTAAGACTTATTCAACCCAGCCTGGAAGATGTTTTTATTCATACCATGCAATCACAAAAGGATAATTTTGCATGAGCTCTTTTAAATTTTTTAATTTGTTAAATTTTTTTAAATTCAGCCCGTCTAGATTACTAGCCATGATGAGTAAAGAGTTTGCTCAAATGCGCAGAGACCCGGTGACTCTTGGCATGCTAATCATGATTCCCTTAATACAGCTAGTCTTATTTGGCTTTGCCATTAATACCAATCCAAGACACCTCCCGACTGTTTTAGTCAGCGCTGATCAAAGCGAATACACCCGAGAATTTATTAGAGCGGTTGAAAACACCCATTATTTTTCAATGATTAATCCAGAAAATAATTTAAATAAAAATAATTTAAATAATCTCATGACTGAGTCTCGGGCGAATCAATTATTAACCCAAGGCAAAGCTTTATTTATTATTCATATTCCACCTAATTTCACGCGGGATTTATTAAAAGATAAGACCCCAGAATTATTAGTCACGGCGGATGCAACAGATCCCAGTGCGACTGGAAATGCCATCTCAGCCCTTCAGCAATTATCTAATACGGTTTTTACTTTGCCTCTAAGCCGCGGGATGGGAAATTTAAACCAAACCGCCCTGCCGTTTAACTTAATCATTCATGCTAAATATAACCCTTCGAATATTACTTCTTACAATATTATTCCAGGTCTCATGGGTGTGATTTTAACCATGACCTTGGTCATGATTACGGGTTTGGCCATTACTAGGGAACGCGAATTTGGGACCATGGAAAGTTTACTAGCAACGCCAGTAAAACCCCTGGAGGTCATGATTGGAAAAATTCTGCCTTATATTATCGTCGGCTATGTCCAGCAAGGTATTATTTTATTAGCCGCGCAGGTTATTTTTAAAGTCCCCAATGCCGGCAGTATTGGTTTATTAATCTTATGCACCCTGCCATTTATCTTTGCGAATCTCATGGTGGGATTAACTTTTTCGACGATTGCTAAAAACCAATTACAAGCCATGCAAATGACTTTCTTTTTCTTCCTACCCTCGATTTTATTATCTGGTTTTATGTTTCCGTTTTACGGCATGCCCGTCTGGGCCCAGTGCATTGGTGAGCTATTACCCCTGACTCATTTTTTAAGAGTGGTTAGGTTCATCATGCTCAAAGGCTCTGGGTTTATAGACATCTGGCCGAACATCTGGCCCTTGTTTTTATTTATCTTAGTGGTTGGTGTGATTGCATTAAAAAGATATCGAAGAACTTTGGATTAGAAATTAGCGCTACTTTGATTTTGTCTCTCCCCCGGCGGGAGAGACAGGCCTGAAGGTGAAACCGAAGGACAGAGAGGGGGCCCCCATCACTATGAAAAAAACCCCGACACATTGCTCTCTTGCAACTTATCTTTACCGCCTTGCGTATAAAAAGCAGCACTAAAATCTCGAATACAAGGCGCCTGATATTCTGCTTTTTGTTTTTCTAAAACCTGATCTGGCTGATCTGGCTGATCTGGCTGATTTAAATGATTCACTGCCTTGCCTTTGTTTTGAACGCTCATGTTTATTACTTCGTCTTTTTATCAAATTTATAATTAAAAATTTAAGTCGTCATATAGGCCAAAGCTGGATTGCCATTGGGTTGCCAACTTCCAGGATCATTAGCCGGAGTCCACGTGCAGCCAAAAAAATTATCAGCGGGACAAACCCAGATTTTACCGCCGTTATAACCAGCAGGATTATCACCTGATTGATCGCTATTAAAATCACTTAAATAGGCGTACTGAGGCTCGCTCACCGAACTGAAAGTCATACCTGTTAACCCTAAAAATTTGTTCAGTTTAGCGGAGCCACCTCCCCCCAGACCACCATCATCCTGCAGAACATAGTTAGTCACAGAAAACACTGAAGTGTGATCTAGGACATATAAATTATGATCAATCACCGAAGGATCAATTGGATTTGGCGCAATCAAAAAACCAAACCCATCAGGATTAGTTTGTCCCGTTCCAGTAGCGCCACAAGCACTGAGCCATCCAGTGATATTATTAACAGTGGTATTATTAACAGTGCATTTATAAATATTTCCATTATCTGAGTACCCGGCGATGTATAAATATTGCCCATCAACAGCATTTGCAATAATAAGACTAGACGCGCCATTCGCCCCTGTTGCGCCTAAGTCTGAACAAGACCCAAAAGCACCACCAAAAGCCAAGGTACATTGATAGACATCCCCATTAGAATCATCGCCAATGTAGGCATATTGCTCTGTATTTACCGTCGCAAAAGTAATGCGTCTAGGAAGGACAAAAGTACCCTGCGTCACCGCTGCAGCACAATCTGTCAAATTACCAGAGCCGTCTGCATTTAAACCGCATCGATACACATTTCCAGCATCATTATCACCCGTACTATTATTATCCACGATATAGGCATATTGAGTTCCAAAAGAAGTTGCAAAAGCCATGTCAGTCGGCAAATAGGTAGCCCCTATGCCCGATAAATCTGCGGCGACTGTACATACACTGATCGACCCATCTGAATTCAAATTGCATTTTTTAATTGAGCGGTCACTGGCATCTGGAAAATATAAAAACTGCGCTGGCTTGTTTAAATTAATAACCCCGTTATCTGACTGGGAAATAGAATTTAAAGTGCCGCTGGTATAAGTCGCTGTCATGCATAGATGCTGAGTGTCCGTGTTGTCATAACCATTACTGCAGTGAGCCCCAGCGCAATTCAGACCAGATCCCACGGCATATAAGCCAATGTAATGCGGTCCATCAGCAGGACTACCACCTAAAAAACTAGTCACGCCGGCTGTGCTCACGCGATAAGTCAAACCGACATCTAAATGCGTCCCTTGTGATATCTCTGTCACCGTAGGCGCGGCTGTTGCGGTGCCGCAAGTATTATCTGTTGCCGTATAAAGCAAAAGATAATCAACAGAATCTCCCGCGGTACCCTGAATCTCATAAAACACGCTGCCACTGGGCGGGGCTTTGATGGGTGAAGCTGAGCTGGAATTTAAAGAATCAGTTGGAATAAAAAAATCAGAAAAAGTTTGATCTGCAGAAGCAATCAAAGGAAGAAATAAAGAAAAAACTAAGAGCGCTTTCATGATTTTTGATATCTCGCTTTTGGATTTAAAAAAATAGGGCGAAAAAATAGATCAAGACTTTAGTTTTTAAAAGCACGCATTAACCAGATATTGGTTAAATTAGATATACTCAGCCCATAGAAAATGATGGTTTTTTAAATGACAGAAAAAATTAAACAAATAATAAAAATAACCCAGTGTATTTGGCTCCGTGAAGATCTAAGAATTCAAGATCATGAAGGATTTAAACAGCCACAAGAAAATCATCCCGATCAAAGCTGTATAGCGCTTTATATTTTTACGCCAGAAACTTGGCTGGCCCATGATCGATCGCCCCAGCAGATTTATTTTATGTTGGAAAATTTAAAATTAATGTCTGAAAAACTAGAAAATTTAAATATTCCTTTGAAAATTTTAACTCTAAAAAATTTTAAACAAATCCCAGAAGCCTTATTAAATTTTTGCCAGACTTATCAAGTTCAAAATATCTATGCCGCTCGAAATTATGGCGTGGATGAGCTGAATCGGGATAAAAACTGCGCTGAGTTGTTAAAAAAATTTAATATCAAAATAAATTTCAGAAATGACTTTGTATTTTTTGCTCCCCATAAAATTTTAAAATTAGATGGTCAGCCCTATAAAGTTTTTACAGCGTATAAAAAAGCCTGGATCCAAAAAATTATAGAAACCCCAGACCATTTTTTAATTTTTAATTCAAGTACTCAGGCCTTAAAAAAACAGCCAGAAACTGGTGTTGTTTCAGATCCTATCCCCAGTAAGATTTCAGGATTTTCTTGCCCAGAAAATCAGAGTTATACGCAGTGGGTTTTGAGCGAAGAAGATTTAAAAAATAAATTCAAAAAATTTATTAATAATGATCTAGAAAATTATGCGAAAAATAGAGACTTTCCTGCTTTAAATAAAAACAGTCAGCTGTCGCCTTATTTAGCCATTGGTGTGATTAATATTCGGAGTATTTTAAATTTATTAATGCAAGAGAGATCTTGTGGGAATTTTTTAGATTTATTAGCCCAAGAAGGCCCAGAGATGTTTATTAATGAGCTCATCTGGCGCGATTTTTATCAAATGATTTTGTTTAAATTCCCCAGAGTTTCCAAGCACCAGCCCTATTTATTAGAAACTAATAAAATCATCTGGTCTGAAGATCAAAATTTATTTAAATCTTGGTGTGAGGGCCAAACGGGTTTTCCTATTATTGACGCCAGTATGAGATGCTTAAATCAAACAGGTTTTTTGCATAATCGTTTAAGAATGATCGTCGCCATGTTTTTGACAAAAATCTTATGGATCGATTGGCGCTGGGGTGAGGCTTATTTCATGAAAAATCTAATCGACGGAGAGCTGGGTGCGAATAATGGTGGCTGGCAATGGTGTGCATCGACAGGGACAGATTCAGCGCCGTATTTTCGAATTTTTAGCCCTTTATTACAAAGCCAAAAATTTGATCCAGAGGGATTATTTATTCGTGAATACCTGCCTGAATTAAAAAGCTTAGATTCTAAAAAAATACATGAGCCTGACTTAGAGACTAGAAAAAAATTAGGGTATCCAGCGCCTATTGTGAATTACTCAAAGCAAAGAAAATTTGCGATTGAAAGTTTTAAAAAAATTAAGATGTAAAAGATGCAAAAAATGAAAGCCATAAAAAAACTGTTGACGCCCTTAAATAATTTGCCGTAGCGGATTTGATCATCGGTGCCCTGATTAATTTTTTAAGTCATCATGGTACTCATGCAGATTTATATAATTTATATTCGGTTAATGGCGCTGATTTACAGCTTGTTTTTTATTTATTACCCAGCTCAATGATTCTTGCCAGTTTCTTAGTTTTATTGCTTCCCCAGAGAGTTTTGACCCCTAAAAAATAACTAACCCCAACTAGGACGCTTATGACTAGTCATTTAGAATCAAAACAAAATGATTCGGTATTAAAATCAATTTTATCTTTTCTTGCCTGTTATCTATTGACCCTTAGTTTCAATCTTAGCGCTGCAACTACTCCTTCTCTTCAGGTCGGGGATTTATTATTTCAAGATTTAAATTGTGGTGATTTATGCGATGGGATTGGCGAGGTCACTGAAGGGATTCACCATACTTATGTTTCTCATGTCGGCATGGTTGTCAGCATTCAAAATAAAATTATGATCATAGAAGCCATTGGACCAGGCGTTGTAGAAACCAATTTAAATCACTTTTTATCCAGAAGTCATGATTTAAACAATCAACCCATGACATTCGTCGAACGCTTAAAACCCCAGTATCAGCCTTTAATTCCTGCAGCGGTTAACTATGCAAAATTACAACTAGGCAAGCCTTACAATGCTACTTTTTCTCCTAGTGATCTAAAAAAACCCGCTCGTTTTTATTGCTCTGAATTAATCAATTCAGCGTTTACCGATTCCAATCATGGCATCGCTTTTTTTGCAGAAGCGCCCATGAATTTTACGGATTTAAAAACGCATGAAATAACACCTGCCTGGCAAGAATATTTTACAGGGCTTCATGCCAAAGCACCCCAAGGACAAATGGGATCTAACCCAGGGATGCTCTCGCGTTCAGATAAATTGGAATGGGTTGGGGCTTATGGTGTATTGAGAACACATTGAGAATATATTTTGACTAGTAACTCGTGTATTAAACCAGCCAATTGATTGCTGGAATCCCATGATATTTTAAATACTGATTTGCTCTGGAAAACGGCCGACTACCAAAGAAGCCTCGATAGGCTGAAAGCGGCGAAGGATGAACGGATTTGATAATCAGATGCTTCTCTTTATTAATTAAAGCGCCCTTCTTTTGGGCATAAGCGCCCCAAAGAATAAAAACTAAGTGAGATTTTTCTTGATTTAAAATTTCTATAATTTTATTTGTAAAAATTTCCCAGCCTTTATTTTGATGCGCCGCGGCTTTTGAATCTTCGACGGTCAAAACAGAATTTAATAACAAAACACCCTGACGCGCCCAAGATTCTAAACAGCCATGATCTGGAATTTTAAGATTTAAATCTTGCTCCAGCTCTTTATAAATATTTTGCAAAGATGGTGGAATGTCCACACCCTGCTTCACTGAAAAACTTAAGCCATGGGCTTGATTAGGCTGATGATAAGGGTCTAGGCCAATGATAATTATTTTCACTTGATCAAAAGGCGTAAGCTCAAAGGCTTTAAATATATCTGAGCCCTTGGGGTAAATTTTTTTACCCAGATTTTTTTGAGTTAATAAAAAATTTTTTAAATCCTGCATATAGGGCTTTGAAAATTCGGGGAGTAAATATTGTTTCCAGCTGGGGTCTAATTTAATTTGATTGTCTTCCAAAGAATGCTCCCTGTAGGGGCGGACCTGCGTGCCCACCCCTACACCAAACAAAAAACCAAAAAATTACCTGTCAAACATTAAATCTAAAATGAATCACATCGCCGTCTTTAACGATGTAATCCCGGCCTTCTTGTCGCCACTTTCCAGCTTCTTTAGCACCAGACTCGCCTTTATATTTTATAAAATCTTCAAAGCTAATAATCTCAGCTTTGATAAACCCTTTTTCAAAATCGGTATGAATAACACCTGCTGCTTGAGGCGCCGTTGCGCCAATTTTAATAGTCCAAGCACGGACTTCTTTTTCACCGGCTGTAAAATAAGTTTGTAAGTTTAATAATTTATACCCTGCTCGAATCACTCTATTTAAACCAGGCTCTGTCAGACCCAAAGTTTCTAAAAATTCCTGAGCTTCAGGTTTAGACAAACCCTGGAGTTCCGCTTCGATAGCCGCACAGACAGCCACAACTTCAGAGCCCTCTTGCTTGGCTATGTTTATTACTTGATCTAAAAGCGGGTTAGATTCAAAGCCATCTTCAGCGACATTGGCGATATATAAGACTTTTTTGGCGGTCATGAGCTGTAAAGATTTAACAAAATCAGCCATATTTTCTGGATAAGGACAAGTTCTTGCTGATTCGCCTTTTTCTAAATGGGCTAAGATTTTTTGCGCTAATTCATACTCTTCTTTAGCTTTAGAATCTCCGCCTTTAGCCCCTTTTGAGAGTCTTAATACGGCTTTTTGGGCGGATTCCATGTCAGCCAAAATTAATTCTGTATTGATGATTTCAATATCATCTTTCGGACTGACTTTTCCAGCAACGTGAATCACATTGTCGTCTTGAAAGCATCGGACTACATGAGCTATCGCATCGACTTCGCGGATATTAGCTAGAAATTTATTACCCAAGCCTTCGCCTTTAGACGCGCCTTCGACTAAGCCAGCAATGTCGACAAATTCCATCGTAGTGGGAACAGTGCGTTGGGGTTTGACTATTTCAGCTAATTGGTCCTGTCTTGGGTCTGGCACAAAGACCATCCCGACGTTGGGGTCAATGGTACAAAAAGGATAATTTTCCGCCTGAATATTGGCGTTAGTTAAAGCGTTAAATAAAGTAGATTTCCCCACATTAGGTAATCCCACAATCCCACAATTAAAACCCATTTTGTAAGCCCTGTTTTTTAAAAAATTAAAATAAAAAATTAAAATAAAAAATTAAAATAAAAAAATAAAATAATAAAAACTAATGCTGACGATTCATAAATAAATCCATCTTGTCTTCTAAGACTAATTTAAAATCTGAAACCGCTGAGTTAATTTTTTCTTGAATGTCTAAATATTCATGTTTAGACGGTGCGTGTAAAACATAATCAGCCACTAAATCTTTATAACCCGTATTAATTCCAGGATGCCCAACGCCTAATCTTAATCTCCAAAAATCTTGGGTACCCAAATCTGAAATAACACTCCGAACGCCTTTCTGGCCGCCATCGCCTCCAGAAAACTTTAATTTTAAAGTGCCTGGCTTTAAGTCAATTTCATCATGAATAATTAAAATTTCTTGGGGTAATATTTTATAAAAATTTGCTACGGCTCTCACAGACTGGCCACTTAAATTCATAAAAGTCATGGGCAGTAATAATTTAAAGTCCAGATCTTTATCTTGATCTTTATCTTTAATTTGAACCCTGGAAATCATGCCCTGAAACTTTGGCTCCAAATTAAAATTTACTGAAAAATAAGATGCCAGTGCATGGACAAACCACACACCGGCATTATGACGAGTTGCCTGGTAAGCTTTTCCTGGATTCCCCAGGCCTACAATTAATTTAATCAATTTATTTAAATCAAATTAATTTTTACTTTTTCTTAGCGGCAGGTTTTTTAGCATCTGGTTTTGCATCTGTTTTTGCTTCTGCTTTTACTTTTGTCGCAGGAACGGCAGAGGCTACAACAGGACCAGCCAAATCTGCTTTCTCAGCTCTCAGAGCATGAATCACAACAACAGGAAGATCATTTTTGTCTTCGCCCATGAGTGAAGCAATTTCAACATGCTCAGGTAATTTAATATCTGAAAGATGAATACTTTGCTCCATGGCTAAATCAGCCAAATCAATGGTCAAGAACTCTGGTAGATATTTAGGCAAGCAGCTCACAATAACATCAGACATCATGTGATTAACCATACCGCCGGCTTTAACACCAGGAGACAGATCAGCATTAATAAAATGCAAGGGAACATGAATTTTAATCGCCACGTCAGAACGAACCCGTTGGAAATCCAAATGAACTAATTTGGGTTTAAACGGATGGCGTTGAATGTCTTTTAATAAAACATCTTGAACGGCCCCGCCATCAATCTTTAGCTTTAAAATAGAAGCATAAAAAGCTTCATGGGCAGACTGATTAATCAAAGCGTTGTGATCTAAAGTAATCGAAGTAGCCTCTTGACCACCTCCATAAATCACAGCGGGAATGCGACCCTGGCGACGAAGGCGGCGGCTCGCACCTCTCCCTGCATCTTCACGCGATTGGGCCTCAATCACAAAGTCAACATGACCTGTATGATTTTTTGAACTCATGGTAAATAACCCCTTAAATTAAAATAATAAAAAATTTAAATAATAAAAAACTTCTAACCGCGACCTGTTAAAAGCGGGCGGCATCATAACAAAGCGCCCCGCGCCGGTCTATCGATTTTTTTGGATTACGTTACAATCGCGGCGCTTCAAAAAACCTAAGGACCCCACTCATGAAAACTTTTACTTTTCTTGCTTTAGCTTTAACACTTTCCAGCGCTGCTAATTTGAGTTTTGCAGATACTCCAGCTAATCCAACTAATAATCCAGCCAATAAACCCGTCGCTATTTCTCCCGAACAAAACATCTTAACTATTAATATTCAAGCCAATCCTAGTACGGGCTACAACTGGTATCTAAGCCAATTTAATAATCAATTTTTTACCCTCTCCAGCTATCAATTTACCCCGGGGAAAACCAAGATGCCCGGATCTCCAGGCACAGCGACTTTTAACTTTACAATTAATCCCAGTTTTCATACGGGCCCCTATCTTTCTGAAATTGATTTTACTTATTTAAGACCTTGGGATATGAGCTCTGCCGTTCATCAGGCTTTATGGGTTTTATCTATTCCAGGAGCACCTGCGCAAGTGCTGACTCCAGCAGTGACTCCAGCAGCAACTCCAGCAGCAACTCCAGCAACTAGTTCTAATAATCCAGCCCCTGCGCCAACTCCAACAGCAACTCCAGAAACATCAGACACAACTAATACCACATGGCTCAGCATTCCTGCAGGCGCTTAAAACATGGCAAAGACACTTTCTAAGATGCTACCTCTGGAAACAGAGGCGCCGGATTTTAATTTATTAAACCCTGTCTTAAATCAATATCAGTCTTTAAATCAATTAAAATCTGAACTCGCGACAGTCATTATGTTTATTTCTAATCACTGTCCCTTTGTGAAATTAATTAAATTAAAACTCACAGAAATTTCTAATTTTTATTTAACTAAAAATATTAAATTTATCGCCATTGGCTCCAATGATATTAAAAATTACCCAGAAGATGGGCCAGATTTTATAATCCAAGATAGTAAAAATTTTAACTATCCCTTCCCCTATTTATTTGACTCAAGCCAAGAAGTGGCCAAAGCCTATCAAGCCGCCTGTACACCCGATTTTTATATTTTTGATCAAAATTTAAAATGTGTGTATAGAGGCCAATTCGATGACGCCAGACCTGGAAATAATATTCAGCCAACAGGCCAAGATTTAAGCCGAGCGCTGGATTTAATTTTAGAGGGTCAGCCTATTTTCTCAGACCAAAAACCCAGCATGGGTTGTAATATTAAATGGCGGGAAGATTTCTGAAAAATGCTTATATCAACCACCATTGTTGTTCAACTTGTTATCCAAGCAAAGGCGCCGCTTCAGGACCATCATGAGCAGGCATGTTCAGTCCTCGCACAAAATCACCAAGCAAGGTAAAAGTGCGATAAAGGGGATCCAGTACAAAATTTTGAACCGCAGGACGAACCGCCCTCGTATTCAAGTCAAAAACAAGACTTAAACATATGCAGCCACCTACCAGGTAAGCTAATGCATAACACGAAACTATAAAAAAATCATGAAAAGCACCCCCAGAAGGTGGTAAACATGATGGCGAAAAAAATGGTGAAGAAGATGGTGAAGAAGATGGCGAAGAAGATGGCGAAGAAGAGGATGAAGGAACTGGCCACACACCTGAAAAACAAGAATGCAAAATCTGAGAAAAACATTCCTTATTAAATATTTTTGGTGGTTCGCTTTGCTGAAAATAGATAGCAATCTTTTTACCATTGAAGGTCCGACTCATGTACTCAGATCCATTAAACCGCGTCGGTGTATTAAAATAATTAAAACGATAGGAATCATCATCGTCATCACCAAAAATGCACAAACCTTGATTCATTAAATAATATCCCGCTGAATAGACACAATTACGACTTTTCGCGAATGTTTCATTAAATACACCAAGCGCTAAGCCTCCGATTTTAGCAGGCACCATAATCTCCTGAAAATCAACCGAAACCCCCATTGGAATCAAAACCCCTTCAGTCAATAAAAAGCTGTTAGACATAACAAGCCCAAGAAGCATGAGAGAAATCCTCGGGTTTCTTGCTGTGAGATGACAAGTGTTAGAGATTAAATCTGAAAGCTTATGCAGCACAAAATTAGGAATTGCAGAAATGGCAGAAATTGCAGGCGTCAAATTTTTCATGTTTTTATCCAGTTTATTAAAAAAATAAGAGCGGGATTATTCAGCAAGCAGCTGCTGGAAAAAAATCTACAAAAACTTAAAAAAATTAAAAAGTTATTTGGCTAACTCATGACCCAGGCGCATGGCAACGACGCCTGGTTTTTGGCGACTGCCCCCCCCGCCAGGCTTCTTAACAGCACCGGCAAGTTAAAAAAATCATGGCTACCCGTCGGATAAGCGACTGCGATTGCTGGCAGTCACTCTCCTAAGAACCGTGCGTGCAAGTTTCCCCGCATACGGTCTCAGATCAAACTATCTAATATGGAAAGTAGGGGCGAATCTTGTATTCGCCCGTGATAAATCTTGGATCCATCTTTACAGAAAAAATCATTTTGTGTTGCTGAATTTTCAAGCGTGGCGGCCATGTTCACAAAAAAAATCCATGCCAACCGCCTGCGGGCGAATACAAGATTCGCCCCTACACTTTCCCTATTAGATAGCTTGATCTGAGACCGTACAATTCAAAATTTTTCAAGCAAAACTTAAGGCTAATTGGAAGCCCGCAAGGGAGAGATAAAATCAAAAGAGGTTTTGAAAAAAAGCGCTAATAATTATTTTAAATACAGGCGTCAAAAAAGACTGGAAATAACTTGAAATAAGTTCAAATAAACAAACTACCTCACCGACTCATACCCGCCTATTTGGCCATTTTTAGAAAATACAATTTGCCATAAAGAGCAAGATCTCGATCTGAAAAATCCCGCACAAGAGAGCAAATAATAATCCCACATGCGCTTAAATCTCAGATCATATTTTTGATCTTCTCTTTGAGATAGTTCTGGCCAAATTTTCTGAAAATTCTCATACCAAGCCAGTAAAGTCTTGTCATAGTCAGGACCGAAATTATGCCAGTCTTCCATTTCTAAAAGATCTTCAGCCGCCTCACCGACTTGTTTAATAGAAGGGATGACTCCATTGGGGAAAATATATTTATCTACCCAATCATCGCCTTTTAATCTTGAAGGCCCCTGTCCAATGGTATGTAGGCAAAATAAGCCATCATCTTTTAAACAAGCTCTCGCGATTTTAAAATATTCGCGATAATTCTTAGGCCCCACATGTTCGAACATGCCAATAGAGACAATATGATCAAATTGCTCAGCCCCTGAAGCCAAAGTTCTGTAATCTTTAATTCGAATCTCTACGGGGAGATTTTTAAATTTTTCTTCGGCTAATTTGGCCTGCTCTTTAGAAATAGTTAAGCCGACTACTTCAACGCCATAATGCGTCGCTGCATACCAGGCAAAACTTCCCCAGCCGCAGCCGATTTCTAAAATTTTCTGTCCTTTTTTTAGGCCAATTTTTCGACAGATTAAATCTAATTTAGCAATTTGAGCATCGACCAAATTATCCGCGTTTTTCCAGTAGGCGCATGAATAGACCATGAGGGGGTCCAGCATTTTTTCATATAAATAATTACCTAAGTCGTAGTGTTTCTCACCAACAATAAAAGATCTTTTAATACTCTGGAGATTAAAATATTTAGAGACAAATAACTTCCAGATTAATTTTTTACTATTTAAAACCACTGTTTCTAGGCGTGCTCTGGAAAGCTTGGTAAACAGCTGATCTAGACACTCACAATCCCACCAGCCGTCCATATAAGCCTCTCCGAAACCAATCGACTGGTCTCGAATAATTCTTGAATAAAGACGTTCATCATGGACTTGGATATCCCAAGGTCTGCTTCCGTTAATTTGAATATCAGCAGCTTCGGCTAATTCTTGAACAATTTGTCGATCACGCGTCACACTCATTTTTTACGACTAACTCATGCCAAAAAAATAGAGAAGTAACTTAATGGCTAGATAAAATTTATTCAATAAAACCAGCCATTAAAAATAATTTAAAAATAAATTAAAAAATAAAAATTAATAAGCTCTCGCAAAGATCATTTTTTTAGCACCTGGTTTCCCCGTAAAAATACATACCCCAAAATCTTCATTGCTTTCATTATTTTTATTATTTGTAAACGGCATACAGCGCGCTGTAATTTTTAAAGCTTTTAAATAATTTTCAGTCTCTGGGTTATCTAACGCATAGGCTTCTGCAAAGCCGCCAAAAATTTCAGAATTATTATTTTTATCTTGGGATATAAAAAAACTTTCAAAATTATTTAAATCACTAAAACTTTGGGTATTTAATTTTAAAAACTCTTGGGCTTTTTTAAATAAATTATCTTGCATGGTTTTTAAAATATGAGGCACTTGGTTTATAAACTCTTCGCAAGATAAAGATTGTTTCTCTTTCACGCCTAAATCTCTTCTGGCCATAAACACCTGATTCGCTGCAACGTCCCTGGGCCCTATTTCTAATCTAATTGGTGCGCCTTTTTTCACCCACTGCCAGATCTTATCCCCACCTCTTAAATCTCGGTCATCTCTAAAGACTCTTAATTTTTCACCAGAAAAATTTATTTGTTTTAAATCTTTCTCTAAGTTTTTACAAAAATTTAAAACTAATTCCCTCTCTTCATCAGATCTATAAATTGGCAAAATAATAATCTGAGAAGGGGCCACTCTAGGCGGCAAAACCAAACCATCATCGTCACTGTGAGTCATGACTAGCGCGCCTATTAACCTAGTGGTCACACCCCAAGAAGTGGTCCAGGCATGTTCTCGAACACCTTCTTTATTTAAGAATTCTATATTGGAAGCTTTAGCAAAATTCTGACCTAGAAAATGCGAAGTCCCCGCTTGTAGACCCTTTTTATCCTGCATCATGGCCTCTATAGAATAAGTATTCACAGCGCCTGGGAATCTTTCCCAGCAAGGCTTTTCACCCTTAATCACTGGCATGGCTAAGATTTCTTCACAAAAATTAGCATACACATCCAGCATCTTTTGGGTTTCGAGCTCAGCTTCTAATTTATTTGCATGAGCGGTATGACCTTCTTGCCATAAAAATTCTGAAGTGCGTAGAAATAATCGAGTTCTCATTTCCCAGCGCATCACATTGGCCCACTGGTTAATTAAAATAGGAAGATCTCTATAAGACTGAACCCACTTAGAATACATGGCGCCAATAATGGTCTCACTGGTGGGTCTAATCACATAAGGCTCTTCTAATTCACCTTCTGGAATTAATTTACCCTCTGAGTTCACAGCCAATCTATGATGAGTAACTACGGCGCACTCTTTAGCAAAGCCGTCCACATGGGCCGCTTCTTTTTCTAAAAAACTTAGGGGAATTAACAAGGGAAAATAGGCATTAACATGCCCTGTTTCTTTAATTCTAAAATCTAAATCTTTTTGAATTAATTCCCAGATGCCATAGCCCCAGGGTTTAATCACCATACAGCCTCGAACAGGAGAATTTTCAGCTAAATCTGCTTGGGCGACTACTTGCTGGTACCACTCTGAATAGTCTTCTGATCTTTTTGGGCTGATGGCTGTTTTAATATTTGAATCTTGCATTTTTTAATCATCTTGTTTTAAATTTTAAAAAAGATAATTCTAACCTGAATCAAGAATTAGGTGTAGAGGCGAATCTTATATTCGCACGCTGGAGTTAAGGCAGACTAAGGCTGAACAACAACTGGAATAACAGAAGATCCTGTTTGATAGTTTTGATAAAAAACAGCCGCTTGTTTCAAGCTATTTTGATCTAATAAATCAGCCACTTTATTCAGCTTAATTTTACTCTTAACTTCATCAAAAGAAGCATCAGGATTTTTTAGTAAAACTGCTTGATAAACCGCTGCAATGTAATCATCCGCTTCGCTAATTTGAAGCATTTGTTTCTCTGATATAACTGGTGAGCTTGTTTTTTTAGCCGTGATTTCGTCAAGAAAATTAATATCTAAATCAGAGGATTTTTTTGCCATTAAATTTGCATCTACTACCCCTCGAACTAAGGCTTCTTGTGATAGCTGCCTCGTACCCAGTGCTAATTCATTATTAGGATTAGCCAATTTTTTAGTGACTGGAGTTTGGGTTTGAGCTTGAGTTTGAACTGGTGCTGATCTTAAAGCCGGAGGCGCAGAACGAGCACGAGCTGGAGTTGCAGCTGGAGTTGCAGCTGGAGTTGAATGCTTCACAGGCACTGGAGAACGACCTCTCAGTTTTTCTGACACGGCTGAACCTAAAAATCTAGCGGCTCTGCTTGCAGCACCAAAACCTGTACCTACTACAGTACCTACAACACCAGTAGCAGCACCAAACACTCGAGAAGCCAAAGAAGGCCCTGCGGCAGGTAAAGTATGACCACCCCCGCGAAGCTGTGTGTGGACTGCAGAAGCTGCTGAAGTGACTGGAGAGATTGCTGGAGAAATTACTGGAACTACTGAAGCTTTTGGAGCAGGCAGATTACTCGCCAAAGAAATATGATTCACCGTGGCCAAAGTGGAATACCGATCTGCTCTAGATTTAAGTTGTTGAACAGTAGCGCCATCCGCAGGAAGAGCGACGTCGAAATGCGCATTACCCCCGACTAATTGACAAGAAAGAGTGCTGGTAGGACTTGTAAAATCTTGAGAGTTCAAATCAAAAACATCGCCATCTTTAACAGGTTTATGAACAGCAATTGTTGTACTAAACAATTGAGATAAAGCGGCGACGTGAGCTTCACAAGAGACTTGGCCATTAAAACTTGAAATTAAATCTTGATTATTCATTGTTTGAGGATGAGATAATCCAAGCTCTTGAGCTGCAGTTTGTAATGCTGACCTGAAGATTGATCCAGACACAGGACTGTTCAAAATATTCAATAGCTTCGCATTAATCATGCTTTGTAATTTTAGATCTGCTTCTTGCAAATACTGTAATAAATTAAGGCGAGCAATAGCTGTCGAATCTACGCCTATGGATTTCGCTCCAGAACTACTCTGAATCACCGCTTGAATAGAAGGGAGGCTAATAAGAAACTGAGTAATATTTTTTTGCTGTTCAACAGAAAATTGACTGCGAATTTTTGGATCAGAAATCTGCAAAACAAAAAGCGCAAAAGAAGTTCGTAAACAGGCATTACGATTCAAGGGACTCGCATAAACTTTTACTAATTTTGGCTCGCCTGACATTGGACCTGACATTGGATTCACCCTGTCTTTACACTCTATAAATCTTGCGCGATCTTACTGAGAGAAGCCCGCCAGAGTCAACGTCAAAGGGCCTAGATAGGCCTGTTTTTACCTACTGATTTTTGTCAGGGATTTTTAAATTTTTTTAAGGCTTTATTAAAATAATTTTTATATTAAAAACTTTATTCAAAGCTCACTGATCGACTAAGCAAATTAATCACCGCGTCTTTGGGATTTAAACCTTGGTATAAAACTTGGTACATCTGCGTGGTAATAGGCATGTCTATGCCTAATTTTTTACTTAAATTAAAAACCGTTTTGCAGTTCTCATAGCCTTCTACTATTTGCGAAACTTCTTCTAAGCCCTGCTGGATATTTTTTCCTTGGCCCAATAAATATCCAAATTTTCTATTTCGAGATTGATTATCAGAGCAGGTTAAAATCAAATCTCCCAGACCAGACAAACCCGATAGAGTTTCTCTTTTAGCTCCCAGTGCTAAACCCAATCTTGTCATCTCAGCCAGAGCTCTGGTAATTAAAGCGGCTTTGGTATTAGATCCAAATCCCAGACCATCGGCTAAGCCCACGGCAATCGCCATAATATTCTTCACCGCCCCGCCTATCTGGGCGCCAATGAAATCCTCGCAAAGATAAGCTCTAAAAAATTGATCTTGAAAAACCTCTTGCATTTTTTTAGCAAAATTTAAATCTTCACTGGCGATAACAACAGCGGTTGGCTGACCTGCAGCGACTTCTTTGGCAAAACTAGGGCCGGTTAAAATAGCCAAGGGATGATCATGAGATAATATTTTTTGGGCGGTATTATTTAAAAATTCTCCCGTCTCTGGATCTAAGCCCTTAGTGGCCCAAATCACCCCATGATGAGGTTTTAAATATTGCTGAATTTTAATAAGCACTTGTTTAAACGCATGAGACGGCACGGCAATTAAAATAGTGTCTGAGTTATTAATATTTTGATCTAAATCTCTCGAAATTTTTAAATTCTTGGGAAATAAAATACTGGGAATATATTTAAAATTAGCTCGAGTTTTTTCCATTTCATCAGCGTGTATTTTTTCTTGGGTGTATAAAAATACTTCATGCTTATTTTTAGCTAAGACAAGCGCGAGAGCCGTTCCCCAAGCGCCTGCGCCAATGACTGTAAATGTTGACATTCTTACCCTAACTTAAGATTTTTAATTTAAGATTTCTAATGAACTGTTTGAGTCTGAACCTCAGCCTGCTTATTTTTATTGATCAATTCTTGCTGATATAAAACATCAAAATTAATCGGGGCGAGATTTAGCTGCGGAAAGCCCGCTTTTAAAATCAGGTCGCAGATACATTCTCGGGCATAGGGATATAAAATACTGGGGCAGAAAGCACCTAAAGTATGGTGAAGCTGTGGGATATCCAAGCCATTAACGGCAAAGATGCCCGCTTGTTTTAACTCTAATTTAAAAGCCTGTTGCCCGGCGGATTTTACTTCGCATTTAACTTCTAAAGTCACTTCATGGGTATTTTCTTCAGCTAATGGTTTAGTCACCGTTCCAATTTGTACGCTGAGCTCTGGACGCCATTCTTTGGTAAAAATTCCAGAACCTGCAGGCATCTCAAAAGTACATTCTTTGACATAAATCTTATGAATCTGAAACGGTGGTTTTTCTTGAGACTGATTAGCCTGATTAGTTTGATTAGCTTGATTAATCTGGGAAGCGTCAGAGCGCCCTTCTGAAAAATCTGAATTCACTGAGCTAACTTGATCTGCTTTATTGTCTGTATTTGCTGGGTTTTCTGGATTCATGAGATATAAAACTCCTGTATTTAATTTATATATTTAATTTAAAATAATTTAATTTTTTTTGTTAGCTGAATTAGCCTGCGAAAGGGGCATCTCTGCTTTTCTCCAAGCCGTCATGCCGCCTTGTAATACGCGAACCTGATAGCCTAATTTTTTTAATTTAGCCGCAATAGGTTTTGCACTAATTCCGCGCTCGCAAACAATGATTAAAGGCGCTTTTTGAAATCTTTTTAAGCTAATAACAGACTTATCAAAAGATTTAGGGTCAAAACTAATTGCATCTGAAATATGCCCTGCCTGATATAAAGCCGAAGGTCGAATATCCACCCATTTTGCTTTTTCTCTATTAGCTAATAAAACACCCGACTGCGGGCTAATTTCTGGAACACCAAAATTGCGGTTTCGAAATTCGATTAAAAAATATCCAATGATTAATACTAAGAGCCCAATAGACCAATAAATATTTTCAAGCACGAAAGGAATTAATTTATCCATTTTTATTATGTTTCAACTTTTATAATTTAATTTAAGCCAAGCAAAAGAAGGCGGCGAGTATTTCAGAATCTTAAAGACAGGACAAGAGGGCCAGAACAATCACGCCCACGCCTATAAAAAAGGTAAAGAACAAACCCCAGTAGGTATAATTAAATCTGGAAATTTTAGCTTTAAGTTTTCTATGCTGATAAGCCATCCAAGCAGGCAAAATTAATAATAAAACAGCGACAAAAACACTGGCGCAAGCTAAGACTTTGACAAAGCCAGAGGGGTAAAACAAAGCGACCAAAGCAGGAATTAAAAACATCAAAAACCAGACTAGAAATTTTAAAAAATATTGGGATTTTGAGATTTTCAAACCATCTAATAAAAAATCAAACAAGCCTAAAGTCACCCCTAAAAAAGAAGTGGTAATAGCAATGTCTGTGAATAAATTAATAAAAAACTTGATCCAATTATTATTCAAATAATTTTCTAAGAGCGTCACCATCTCACCGACGGATCCACCTTGAGAAACTAAATAACTCAAAGAGCCAGAACCTTGAGACGGCAAAACACAGAGTGTGCATAATTCCCATAAAAGATAAATAACCAAAGGCAAAGTACAGCCAACCCCAATAATCCAACGTAGTCTTCTAGGGTGCTCACCAATGTAATATCTGATACTGGGAATGACCGGATGAAACCCAAAAGAAGTCATTAAAATTGGAACAGCTAGCAAAAGCTTATAAATATCTACTGAGTGATGAAAATGCTGAGAGAGGGCTATCTGAGAAGTAATTAATCCAGATTTATGAAAATTTACATGGGGCAATAATAAAAATACCAAAACAAAAAAAGCGCCGAGTTTAATAAACATCAAGACTCTGTTTAAATAATCAACAGGTCGGGTCCCAAAAAAAACAAAGCCACCTAGAAATACCGTAAAAATTAAGACGCAAAATCCATGGGAAATTTGAAAACTTTTTGGGCTTATTGAACTAAATACATGGGAAAATAAATTACCCAACAAATCCGATCCCCCCGTAATATAAGCGGCCGTGAGGGCAAATAATAATAAGCAAAGACTAATCCAAGTAATCACCGCCCCAATAGGCCCTGTTGTTTTAATCGCCATGGTTGAAAAACTAGCGGTTCTAGGAAAAGCCAAATTCACTTCCAGAATTTGCATGGCGGTGTAAAGCATGAGCGCCCAGCAGAAAATTAAAAGCAGGGCTGAATCTAAAAAACCAAAAGACGCCGTGACTAAGGGTATGGCCAGCATCCCTGCTCCCACAGCGGTTCCTGTAATAATTAAAGTCGCACCGATTGATTTTAAGAGCATAAGAAAAACAAGTTCCATGGATTTAAAAAAGGCGACTATACCGATTTTTATTTTTATAACCTAGGTCTCAACCAGGCTTTCCTCACTGCATTATCTTTAACTTCTAAAATTTCTATGGGGTATTGATTAATTAACACACAAGTTTTCGCCGTCGGCATGGCTTGTAAATATTCAGTAATTAAGCCACTTAAAGTTTTAGATAAATCCGTGGGTAAATTCACACCTAAAGATCTATTAATATCTCTAATCGTCATGCCCCCTGATAATAAATAGGACCCATCCGCCTGATGGACGATTTTTTGAGCCTGAGAAGACTGACTATGAGAAAAAGCCCCGACGATATCTTCAACAATATCTTCGAGCGTCACCATGCCCTGAATTTCACCATATTCATCTATGACCAAACCAAAATGTTCTGAGTTTTGCTGAAATTGAAACAACTGCGTTTGCAGAGAACTCATCTCGGGAATGAAATAAGGCTTGTCGACTAATTGCTCCAGCGTTTTAATATTACCTACGAAATTTTGAGTATTTTTATTAATAAACTTCACCATATTTTTCAAATGCAAAATGCCAATGAGATTATCTAATCGATCTCTATAAACGGGCATTTTTGAATACGGTGAGTTAATCATCTGGTCTAATAAAACAGGCCAGGGTAAATTTAAATCCAAGCCCTTGATGCGATGCCTCGGAATCATCACATCTTCAATCGTCGCCTGCTCTAAATCCAAAACACCTAAGAGCAGCTGGTGATGGCGTGTATTAATCATGCTACTGCTTTCTGAGACAACCGTTCTTAATTCATCGCCTGTGAGCGCTTCATGGCCTGTTTTAGATAAATTAATTTTAAATATTTTTAAAAAATTATTGGCCAAGATATTCAAAACCCAGGCAAGGGGATACAAAATTTTTAATAAAAATACCAAAGGCAAGGCCATCGGATAAGCAAATTTTTCTGGATAGATCGCTGCGTAAGTTTTAGGAATAATTTCTGCGAATAATAAAATAACAATAATTAAACCCAGAGTGACTAAGAAAACACCTAGTTCATCGAAATAAATTTGGGCTAATAAAGTAGCGATAGTCGAGGCCAAAATATTTGAAAAAGTATTACCTAATAAAATAACACTTAGTAGACGATCGGTTCTTGATAGCAAGCCCTGTAGACGCTTGGCATTTTGATTTTTCTTACGAGCCAGATGTTTTAACTTATAGCGATTCAAAGACATCATGGCTGTCTCAGAGCACGAAAAAAATCCAGATAAAATAATCAACGCAATGAGTGCAATAAATAGACTCAAGACCATATAAAATTCTCTTCTGATCGAATTAATTAGCTGTATACTAGCAGCTCATTTTTTTGGGTGCTTTCAAATATTATTTAAGAAAATTAAAAAAATAAGGATGAAATAAGTATGGATCTTGTGGTTTGGATTCTCTTAGGAGTCGTCGTTGGTTTTATCATTGGAATCCTGTGTCAGCACTTTGTATTTTCAGATGGCACAGAGCAGCTAAAAACATCGAATCAATTAAAAAATCTTCGAAAAGATTACCATGAGTATCAACTAAAAGTATCTGATCATTTAAAGCAGACTACGAGCTTAATTAGCACGATTCAGACTCACTACGATGAAGTTCAATCTCATTTATTTGCAGCAGCCCAAGAGTTAAATAAAAGCGAAGCACGCCAAAATTTATTTCAACCCCATTCTCACTATGTTTCTTACGGCTCTGATCATGATGATCATGATTCAAATGAAGCACTGGGTGATCATGAAAAACCGCCTAAGGATTATTTCTAGTATTTCTAGACTGGGACGAACACAAGGTTCGCCCCTCCACCTTATTATTCTGTTTTTAAACCAGGCAATTCAGGCATACCTTCTGGAAACTCTTCAGCCAAAGAATCCAATCTGGTTCTTAATTTTTGACCGGCTTTAAAAGTCACTACGCGACGTGGGGCGATTTCCACTTCTTCGCCAGTCTTTGGATTACGACCCGGACGAGAGGTTTTGTCTTTCAATTCAAAATTACCGAAGCCAGAGATTTTTAACTGATTTCCGTTTTCTAAATTTAATCTTAATTGCTCAAAGAAATTATCCACCATTTGTTTGGCTTCATTCTGCTGCATATCTGCTTCACGAGATAAAGTGACCGCAATATCTGCCTTTGTTAATGCCATGATTTAACCCTCTCCCAGAATAAAAAATAATAAAAAAAATAAATTAACTTTTGGCCTCAGCTCTGCCTTAATTCAGCAGAAAACTCATGAGATAAACCTTGAGTTATTTGAGATATTAAGCCCTGAATTTCAGCGTCGCTTAGGGTGTGTGACAATGTTTGTAAAATCAAGTTTAAAGCAAGGCTTTTCTTCCCCTCTGGAATATTCTCACCCTGATAAATATCAAAAAGACTCACAGACTGAATAAATTCTCCAGCTGATTTTTTAATATTTTTAATCAAATCACCTGCTGAAATATTTTGATCCACTACTAAAGCCAAATCTCGAGAAATCGATGGGAATTTCGAAATAGGTTTAATTTGAGGGATTTTTATTTCTCGCAAGGCTAAAAGATCCAATTCAAAAATATAAATAGCCATCTTGGAATCTAAATATTTTTGAACCCTAGGATGAACCTGACCCAAATAACCCAAATATTTCCCGTCTTTTATAATATTTACAGATCGACCAGGGTGTAAAAAATTTAAATTTAATTCACCAGAGCCCAACTCACTCAAACTACAAAATTCCAACTCTGAACTCAGGGCTTCCAGATCCCCCTTGAGATCATAAAAATCAATCAAACTATGATCATAAGGATTAGATCCCAGTCTTTTTCCAGCTAATAAGCCCGCAAATTTTTCAATCTCTTGATCTTTAATAAAAACCCGACCCTGCTCAAACAATCTCACTCGCTCTGCCTGTCTTGCAATATTATGAGCCGCTGATTTTAATAAACCTGGAATTAAACTAGTCCGCATTAAAGACAAGTCTTCAGAGATAGGATTTTTTAAAATATTTAAATTTTCTAAATTATTTTTTACTTCACCAAAAATAATTTCATAAAGCTTGGGGTCAATAAAACTATAATTAATACACTCATGATAACCCCGGCTCACCCAGTAATTTTTAATTAAATTAATGTCTTTTAAAGATTCTGGGGCGCTAATAGGTTTAATAAAACTAGTAGGTAAAATAGGGCTTAAATTATCCAAGCCTTTTATTCGTGCAACTTCTTCAATCAAATCTTCTTCGATATTTAAATCAAATCGGTAAGCAGGCGCCTCCACTAAAAATATATCGGGCTCTCCTTCTTCATTAACTACAACTACTTGGCACCCTAGTTTTTTTAAACTATTTACAACTTCTTGACTGGCTATTTCTAAACCTAAAATTTTCCAAATTCTTGAAAGCCTTAATCTAATTTTTGGACTTATTTTTAAGCTTTTAATATCAGCACTATTTTTAATAAGCCCAAACTCACCACCGCAGATTTTTAAAATTAAATCAGAGGCAATATCCATGGCCAACTCTGGCAAGCTTGGATCCACGCCCCGCTCGAATCTATAAGATGCGTCTGTATTTAAGCCTAAAGATCTAGCTTCTCCTGAAATTGCTGAAATAGAAAAATGCGCGGATTCTAAAAAAATATCTTGAGTTTGATTAGTCACGGAGCTATCTAAACCACCCATAATTCCAGCGAGAGCCACTGGTGTACTTAGACCCTTAATCTCAGAGCTAATAATCAGCTGTGTATTTAAAGTCAGCTCTTGCCCATCTAATAAAACTAATTTTTCTTTTTTAGCTCTTCGAATCTCTATATTTTGCCCTAATTTATTTAAATCAAAGGCATGCATGGGCTGACCCAGGGTTAGCATGACATAGTTAGTAATATCAACTACAGGATGAATACATCTTTGACCGGCCCTGTTTAAATAATTCTCCATCCATAAGGGTGTCTTAGCATTTAAATTAATATTTTTTATGATTCTGCCTAGATATTTCGGACAGTCAGAAAAATTTTCTATTTTAATATTCAAACCATCTGGAGTGCTTTCTTTTATTTTTTTAAATTCTGGAAATTTTAAATCATCTCCACTCACTGCTGCCAACTCTCTGGCTATCCCCAACGCACTCGCACAGTCACCCCGATTAGGCGTGAGATCCACTTCGAGAATGAGATCATCTAGATTTAAAAAATCTCTTAAATAACTTCCTAAATAATCTTTTGCGCTGCCATCTAATTCTAAAATACCCTCAGAATTACCCACTGAATTTTCAGAGAGACCCAGCTCAGATTTTGAACAAAGCATGCCAAAAGACTCGACACCTCTTAACTTGGCTTCTTTGATTTTAAAATCATTGGGTAAAACAGCGCCTACTTGCGCAACTGCGACATAAATACCCACTCGGGCGTTTTTCGCCCCGCAGACTATTTGTAAAAAATCAGCCGGATTAGAATTATTTTTCCCAGTATTAACTTTACAAACTTGTAATTTATCTGCATCTGGATGTCTTTGAGCTTCTTCTATTTTTCCAATCACCACGCCAGAAAAAGGGGGAGCCACTGGAGTAATCCCTTCCAGCTCTAAGCCTAACATGGTTAATTTCTGGCCTATTTCCTCTGAACTTAAATCACAGGGAATTAAATTTTTTAAATGCTGAAGTGAAAATTTCACGGATGACAATCCTTCTAAAAAGTAAAAATCTAAAACTGACTCAAGAATCTCTGATCATTCTCAAAAAAAACTCTCAAATCATCAGCGCCATATCTCAGCATGGATAATCTTTCCACGCCCAAACCAAAAGCAAAGCCCTGATAAATTTCTGGATCAATATTCACAGACTTTAAAACATTCGGATGCATCATTCCGCAGCCTAAAATTTCTAACCAGCCCGTCATAGAGCAAATACGACAGCCCTTTCCAGAACACTTAACACAAGCAATATCGACTTCAGCAGAGGGTTCTGTAAAAGGAAAATAACTAGGCCTAAATCTAGTTTTAATATTTTCTGCTTCAAAAAAATAAGATAAAAAACTAGTCAAAACACCCTTTAGATCTCTAAAGCTCACTTTTTCATCCACCCACAAGCCTTCGACTTGATGAAACATGGGGGTATGAGTTAAGTCCGAGTCACAGCGGTAGACCCGCCCTGGGGCAATAATTTTTATAGGGGGTGTATTTTTTTCTAAAGTTCTAATTTGAACCCCTGACGTATGAGTTCTTAATAATCTATCCCCAGAAAAATCAGATAAATAAAAAGTATCGTGGGAGGCTCGCGCTGGATGATTTTTGGGAATATTCAAAGCATCAAAATTATGAAAACCATCTTCTATCTCAGGCCCCGTCGCTAATTCAAAGCCCATAGATTCTATAAAAAATTTTTCAATACGATTTAAACTTTTAGTGACTGGGTGCAAGCTGCCTAGATTAACGCCACGACCTGGTAAGCTGATATCAATAGATTGTTTAATTAATTCTTCGGCTTCTTTGATTTGAGCTAGTTTATTTTGCTTTTCTATTAATAAATTCTGTAAATAAGCTTTGACTAGATTAACTTCAGCACCAAATTTTGGTTTTTCTTCTGGAGATAAACTCCCTAAAGTTTTTAAAATATCTGTGAGCTCACCTTTTTTACCTAAAAGATCTACGCGAAGATTTTCTAAGCCCTCTAAATTTTCTATTTTAGAAATTAAATCTTCTGATTTTTTTTTAATATTTAATAAATTCTGAGCCGGGGAAAAATTTTCCATAAAAATAAATATCCCTTAAATAAAAAATCCCCGCCTAAGGCAGGGATTTAATAGAAGCATGGATCCCGGCCTGCGCCGGGATGACGCTGATATATATCTAAGCCGCCTTAGATTTTTTATCTAAAGCCGCACGAGCGGCTTTAGCAACTACTTCAAAAGCCGCTTTATCATTCACTGCCATCTCAGCCAAAACTTTACGGTCTAACTGGATATTGGCGAGTTTTAAGCCATGAATAAATTGGCTATAGGTCAGATCATGCAAATGCGCTGCGGCATTAATACGAACGATCCATAACGCACGGAACTGACGTTTTTTCTGACGACGATCACGATAGGCATATTGACCGGCTTTAATCACTGCCTGCTTCGCTAAGCGATAGCAGCGTGAACGCATGCCGTAATAGCCTTTCGCTAAATCTAAAATCTTCTTATGTCTTTTTTTAGCGGTGACGCCTCTTTTGACTCTTGCCATTTTTTAAAACCTCTTAATTTTAAACACGCACTAAGCGTAAGGTAACATTTGTTTGATTGATGCAACGTCTGAGGCGTGAACCATCACACATCCACGCAATCCGCGTTTACGCTTCGTTGTCATCTTGGTCAAAATATGACGCTTATTCGCTTGTTTGCGTTTAAAACCGCCTGATCCTGTCGCTCTAAAGCGCTTGGCAGCACCCCTGTGGGATTTTATTTTTGGCATTTTTTTCTCCTAATAAGATTTTTGTAACCCGTGAAATATTTTTATTAAAAATAAAAAATTACACAGGTAGCCAGATTAATATTTAACTAGTTAATTAATTAACTATTTTTTACGTGGACCTAAAAGCATCATCATCTGACGCCCTTCCAATTTAGGCTTTTGCTCGACCACGCCATAGAGCTCGAGATCTTTTTCCAAGCGCACCAGCACTTCCATGCCAAGCTCTTGGTGGGTCATCTCGCGACCCCGAAATCGAATGGTAATCTTAGCTTTATCGCCCTCTTCAAGAAAACTAATTAATTTCTTAAGTTTGACTTGATAATCCGCTTCTTCAGTCCCTGGACGCAATTTAATTTCTTTAATTTGCATTTGCTTCTGATTTTTTCGGGCTTCTGCTTTTTGCTTGTTTTTCTGAAAAACGTACTTGCCGTAATCCATAATTTTACAAACAGGAGGAACCGCATTGGGAGACACTTCCACTAAGTCTAAACCCGCTTCACGCGCTTTAAATTGCGCCTCTCGAATCGGGAAAACACCTAGCTGCTCACCCTCTGAATCTAGTAAACGAACTTGAGGGGCAACGATGTCGCGGTTAACCCGAGTATCATCCGACTTTTCTTTCACACTTTCTCCTGATTAATTCTTTCCACAAGACGACCGCCCTTTGCTATAGCACTGTTGAGTATTTGAGAAAATTTTAAGATCGATAAAGACCCAAGATCTTCGCCTTCGCGAGTACGTACTGAAATACTGCCGTCTGACACTTCCTGATCGCCTACAACAATAATGTAAGGAATTCGACCCAAAATATGCTCGCGGATCTTATAGCCTACCTTCTCATTTCTCAAGTCAAATTTAGCGCGAAATCCTAAAGTCTCGAGCTCTTCTTTTACTTTCTTACAATACTCATCATGTTTGGACGTCACCCCCATAATAATAACCTGGACTGGCGCCAACCAAGCTGGGAACCATCCGGCACAATGCTCTATATACATACCGATAAATCTCTCGAAAGATCCAAGCACTGCTCTGTGTAACATAAAAGGTACTTTCTTCTGGCCATGCTCATCAATATATTCCGCGCCCAGTCTTTCAGGCAGCAGTGGATCCAGCTGGATTGTTCCACACTGCCATTTCCGACCCAAAGAATCTTTCAAATGCAATTCAACTTTCGGGCCATAAAACGCCCCTTCTCCAGGGAGATAATCAAATTCATAGCCGCAGGATTTAATCGCCTCAGCCAGCGCACTTTCCGTGTAATCCCAAGTACTATCTTCGCCTAATCTTTTTTCTGGCCTGGTCGCTAATTTAATTTCTATATTTTTAAACCCATAAAAATCATAAACCTCAAAAGCCAGTTTCATAAACTTTTCGACTTCAGATTTAATTTGCTCTTTCGTACAAAAAATATGCCCATCATCTTGAGTAAACCCTCTCACTCGCATAATTCCATGAAGCGCACCAGACGGCTCATTGCGATGGCAGCAGCCGAACTCAGCCAATCTCAAAGGCAAGTCTCTATAACTTTTAATTCCCTGGTTAAATACTTGAATATGACAAGGGCAGCTCATGGGCTTTAAAGCATAATTTCTCTTTTCACTTTCTGTCACAAACATTTGTTCAATAAATTTATCGGCATGCCCCGACGCTTTCCATAAAGAAAAATCTAAAACTTGAGGGGTTCTAATTTCTTGATAACCCGACTTTTGCTGCCTCGTTCTAATATCTGCTTCCATGGTTCTAAAAATATGCCAACCATGATCATGCCAAAAGACCATCCCTGGGGCTTCTTCTTGAAGATGAAATAAGCCCAATTGCTTGCCAATAATTCTATGGTCTCTCTTCGCCGCTTCTTCTAATCTTTTTAAATAAGCCTCTTGATCTGAAATACTTCCCCAAGCCGTCCCATAGATTCTCTGGAGCATTTGGTTTTTACTATCACCGCGCCAGTAAGCCCCCGCCAGTTTTAATAATTTAAAAGTTTTTAAAAATCCCGTATTAGGCACATGAGGCCCTCGACATAAATCTGTAAAATCTCCCTGGGTATATAAAGACAAAGTCTCACCTTCTGGGATATCTCGAATAATTTCAGCTTTATAACTTTCACCTAAGTCTTCAAAAAATTTGATCGCCTGATCTCGACTTAACTCTGATCTAACAACAGGGATTTGCTGCTTAACCAGCTCACCCATTTTTTTCTCTATTTTAATTAAATCCTCTGGGCCAAAAGAAAAACTATCTTTAAACGCAAAGTCATAGAAAAACCCATCTTCAATCACAGGCCCAATGGTTACTTGGGCACTGGGATAAAGTTGCTTCACCGCTTGAGCTAATAAATGCGCCGTCGAGTGTCTTAAAACTTCTAAGCCCTTTTCATCCTGAGCTCTCACAATGCTTAAAGTACTGTCTGTATTAATTTTAAAACTGGCGTCTACTAAAACATTATTGACTAAGCCTGCAATGGTATTTTTAGCCAAAGAGGGAGAGATACTTTGAGCGATTTCTAAAACACTCACGGCCTGATCAAAATTTTTCTGGGCGCCATCTGGCAGAGTAATTACGGGCATTTTTTAATCCTTAATTTCTAAGCCCTCTCCCCCATCCCCTCTCCCACTGATGGGAGAGGGGCGAGATTTAGGAGAAAACTTCTTTGTGGAATGTGTAGGGGCGAATCTTGTATTCGCCCTGCGTGCGGCTGAAATTTATCTCGTCTTCAACATCACCGACCTGTTAAAAACAAGCCGACTAGTTCGCCCATCATCCGCTTGATGATCTTTAATATCCGCGACGAAATACCCCAGTCTATTAAACTGAAACCGCTCTTCAGGCTGTGCATGATTTAAGCTGGGCTCAACCCAAGCATCTTGAATAATTTTGATAGAATCTGGGTTTAAATAATCTAGATAATTTTCAGCCTCTCCAGGGTTATCTATTGAAAACAAATCTTCAAATAATCTGACCTCCGCTTTTACCCCAAATTTCGCAGACACCCAGTGGATAATCCCTTTGACTTTTTGACCATCATTGGGCTTTTTACCATGCAAAGTCTCTGGCAAGTAAATACATTCTAAATAATCTATCTCACCTTGATTATTTTTAATTATCTTTTGGCACTCGATCACATAGGCGTTCATGAGTCTTACTCTGCCACCTGGAACTAGCCTCATAAAATCAGGATTTGGGTTTTCCATAAAATCATCTTGATCTATATAAATTTCTTTCGAAAAATTAATCTCTCTTCGCCCAAAGCTTTCATCCTGAGGATGATTGGGTACGGACAAAACTTCTGGGTTATTTAAATCTTCTGAATAATTTAATAACACTATTTTTAAAGGCTTTAAGACCGCCATTTTTCTTAAAGCTTTGCTATTTAAATCATCTCTCAGACAATCTTCTAAGACACTAATATCAATCAGGGAGTCTTGTTTAGAAATCCCCACCGCATCGCATAATTTATGCAAAGACTCAGGCGTATAACCTCGCCTTCTTACTCCCGATAAAGTCGGCATCCGTGGATCATCCCAGCCTGAAACTATATTTTGCTCGACTAAATTTTTTAATTTTCTTTTAGACGTCATTAACTTAGTTAAATTTAATCTTGAAAATTCTATTTGCTGCGGGTGTGTATTTTTCCCTGGAGATCTTCCAGGCAGCTCACAATGCTCAACACACCAGTTATACAGAGGCCTGTGATCCTGAAACTCCAGTGAACATAAAGAATAAGAAATATTTTCTATGGCATCAGATAAAGCATGGGCAAAATCATACATAGGGTAAATACACCAGGTATCTTTCGTCTTATGGTGATGCGCATATCTGATTCTATATAAAGCCGGATCTCGTAAATTAATATTCCCCGAGGACATATCAATCTTAGCTCTCAGGGTATATTTCCCTTCTGGAAACTCTCCAGCACGCATTCTTAAAAATAGATCTAGATTTTCTTGAATATCTCTATCTCTATCTGGGCTGTTTTTTCCAGGCTCTGTGAGCGTTCCCCTATAAGCCCTAACCTCTTCCGCACTTAAGCTACATACATAAGCCTTGCCAGATTTAATTAACCCAATAGCCGCCTTAAAAATATCCTCGAAATATTCAGACGCTGAGAAAAAATAATCACCCCAGTCAAAGCCCAGCCATTTAATATCGGCCTGAATAGCCCGGGTAAATTCTTCGTTCTCAGTACAAGGATTAGTGTCATCGAGTCTTAAATGACAACGCCCCTGGTAATCCTTCGCAATCCCAAAATTCAAACAAATAGCCTTGGCGTGACCAATATGTAAATAGCCATTCGGCTCAGGTGGAAACCTGGTAATAATAGGCTTAGTGATTTTTCCATCAGCTAATTCTTGATCAATATGGTTTCTAATAAAATTAGTTTTATGCGCACCGCTCATAGATTTTTAAAACACCCAATTTTTATAGTCGAAAAAGTCGGCGATTGTACCTGAGTGCGAGGTTAAGAGAAATGGAGATTTTTTAAATTGCAAAGATGAGAAGCGAACTGATGAGCAAACCACGAACTGTCGTGAAAAAAAGACTGAAAAGAAAAATAGAAAGGCTTAAGAAAGAACTATTTAAAATTAAGGTTTAATTTTTATTATTTTTACCATTAAAAATTGTGTATTAAATCTGTTTTTTCAGCAAAAAATAAAGATACAGTGCCGGCTGTTTTTTTAAATTTGATTTTATTTTTATTGGGAGAATTTGAGATGAGTGGTACTGGTAATATTGGAGCTGGAGCTGGAGCTGGTGGCGATGTAGCTACTGGAGAGATGAGCATTCAAAAACAATTGTTTGCTTCCATAGAGCCAGAGAAAAATTTAGAAGAATTTATAAGGTTATTAGAAGCCTATACCGGCGACTGGGCAGCGCTCACAGACACCTGGAGTCGGACGCCTTTAGAAAAAGAAGACAGTTTATTAATAAGAGCCGCTAGAAATAATCGTCTAGATATCGTGAATTATCTGCTCGGTCTTAAAGAAGACCCAGAGGAAAAAGAGGTCTTAGCCAATCAAGCTAAAGCTAGCAATGGGGTTACGCCGCTTTTCATCGCGTCTGAGAAAGGCCACTTGGATATCGTAAACGCGCTCTTAGCTGCAGGTGCAGCTATTAATAAAGCTTCTACTAATGGGGAAACTCCGCTTTACATCGCGTCTCGGAATGACCACAAAGCTACCGTAAAAGTGCTCTTAGATGCAGGTGCAGCTATTAATCAAGCGCTTATACCCATCGGGAATGAATTCACTGATTTAGCATGTGCGGCCTAGAGTGCCTAATTTTTATGTGATGAAATTGGGAAATGAAAATTACCCTAAGCCCAGAAGAAAAAGATGAATTAGAAGCTCTCCATAAAGAAGAGCGAGATAGCCGTGTGTGCGATCGAATGAAATCTGTGCTTTTGAACTCGGAGGGATGGACTGTTAAGAGGATTGCTCAAGCGCTGAGAATTCATAAAGACACAGTCACTCGGTATTTATTGCAGTACTTGAAAGACCGGGCATTAAAGCCAAAAAACAAAGGTTCTGAAGGGAAATTAAACGATGCTCAAACAGCAGAATTAAAAGCCCATGTGGCTAACAACTTGTACAGAACGGCCTTGGATATCAAAGCCTATGTTGAAGCGACTTATAAAGTTTCTTACACACTGGCTGGCATGACTGATTGGCTGAATCGCAATAAATTTTCATATAAAGAAACCAAGGGGCAGCCTGCAAAGGCAGTGAACACTAATGGGGAAACTCCGCTTTTCATCGCGTCTCAAAACGGCCACACGGAAATCGTAAAAGCACTCTTAACTCGAGGCGCAGCTATTAATCAAGCGCGTACTGATGGGGCAACTCCGCTTTTAATCGCGTCTTATAATGGCCACACAGCTACCGTACAAGCGCTCTTAGCTGCAGGTGCAAATGTTAATCAAGCGTGTACTGATGGGGCAACTCCGCTTTCCATCGCTGCTATTCGGGGCCACGTGGAGCACATGGAGGTCGTAAAAGCACTTTTTACACACATAGAAACGATTCAGTTTACAAAAACTACGGCCTTTGAAGCTTTCCAAGAAGATCTTATTCGCGTAAGCACGTTAGACACCCTATCCTATGAGATGCGAGGCCTTTGTATAACTAAAGCTCAAAAAAGCGCTCAAGAAAAAGCAAGCTGGAGTCTTTTGCGTGCTGCATGGACTGCAACCGTGGTACGAGGAGTACACGCAAGACATTACCCTGCTCCGACTGGAGCTGTAGCTCTAGCTGGAGCTGGAGCTGAAAGATCTGCACCCGCAGAACCTGGGTCACATCCCGCCTAAGTAAGACAAAGGGCGAATGTTTCAAGACAGTTGCTACTTATTCACAAATTCTTCATGAATCCACTGATTAATATTTTTAATTTTTGTCGAAAAATTCATGCCGATTAAATTAATTTTTTTATTTAAATTTAAATACGGCTGGAAATATTTTTTATCTTTAATTTGCTTAATAGCTTTCTTGGCACTCTGATCCACTTTGTATTCAAAAATATAAATCTGATCTTTTGTTTCTAACACGGCATCTAGTCTTCCCCAGCTCGTATGGACTTCTAGATTCATGCGATAGCCCAGCAAAGTAAAAATTAAAAATAAGACCGTCTGGAAATCTCTCTCCCCCATTTTTACAAATTGGGTGTAGGGAATCCCGGCAAGAAATATCTTTAAGCTTTCAAAAAATAATTCGTAATCCCCAGCCATTAAACTCTGACTCAGCATGATAAAAATTTTACCTTGAGCCGAGCTTTCTCTTCCCGAAAAAGTGCTTAATAAATTACTGGTAAACGCCGTTTTGACTTCAAGATTGGGATAATTCAAATCATACATTCGATGCGCTCTGTCATAGCCTGTGATGGTCAAATAACCTGTTTGATATAAGAGCGCTACTAATTCCATTTTATGAATATCACTCATGCTCAGCGATTCAGAAGTCACTTGCAGATGATTGAGCTCACTTAAATTAAACTGCTCTGTTTTTAATAAATCCATGAGAAAACCAGGGGTGCCTGTGGCAAACCAATGCGCTTCATAACTCTGTTGTTTAAAAAGCAATAAAACTGAAAAAGGGTTGTAGACACTCACGCCTTCTGCTGAAAACTGATAGCCGTTGTACCAGGATTTAATCTGATCCAGCTGAGCTTGGACGGGCGTATTAAATTTTTGAGCCAAATTTTTAATACTCGGCATGAAGTTGTTTTCAAGCTCTATTTGCGTATACCCCACAAGATCAGAGTTGATATTGGTCAGCGTCAAATCCTCAGGATTATTGAGACCAGAAAAAATCGAAACTTTTGTAAATTTAGTGACCCCAGTGAGCATTAAAAAATGAATATTGCCGTCTTGAGATTTAAAAATCGTGTAAAAACTCCGCAGTATTTCTCTTATTTCATCGGCTTTTTTCAGATCTAAAATGTTATCTAAGATCGGCTTGTCATATTCATCGATTAAGACCGCCACCCGCAGACTTTTTAATTTCATCAAACCTTCAATCAAAGAACTTAAAGTGCTCGCAGGATCAATCAAGGGCTCTGGTAAATAAAGCCCATAATCAGAGGCGATAGAGAGTAATTTTTTTAACAAGCCCTGTTCAAAATTTTCTTTTGAACTACGACTAATTTCTCCCATATCTAGCCTAATCACTGGATATTCCTTCCAGTCATAGCTAGCCGCCTCTGGACTATTTAAAACCCAAGTGTTTTTAAATAAATCTTTACGTGCTTTAAAAATACATTCCAAGGTCGAGATCATTAGAGATTTTCCAAATCTTCTGGGACGAGATAAAAAATAAGATTTCCCTGTCGTCATCAACCTAAATAAATGCTGTGTCTTATCGACGTATAAATAATTTTCTTCACGTAATAGCGGAAAAGATTGAATCCCAATCGGTAAATTTTGCAGGGGAATATTCTCAAACTCTGGCCCCTGATCTTCATCCTGAGAAAACAAATCACGCATGAAATCACCCTATAAAACTTTAAAAATCTTAAACCCCAAAGCGCTCGACCAATTCAGCCTCTTGCTCTGGAGAGATTTTTTCGAATAACAAACCAATGTCAGATAAATCTTGCCCAGGTTTTAATAGGTTTAATATCCCAGCTTGCTCACCTAAATCTTCTGAATTTAATTTAGCTAAATCTTTTTTATCTAAGCCCAAATACTCAAATATTTTCTCAGAAGTTTCTGGAATAACTGGAAAACTCACAATAGCCATGACGCGCATTAAATTTAAACAGGCGGCAAGAATACCCCCTGCTTCTGGTAAATTAGTTTTGGCCACTTTCCAGGGCTCTGACCTGGAAATAAACTCATTGCCTAAGCACCATAATTCACGAATCTTTCTTAACGCTGATCTGAAATTCAAATCAAAATAATCTTGATTAATCTCTCGCACTAAGCCCATAGACAATGGGTTTAGCTCATCCAAATATTTATTTTCTAAATTTTTATAATCTGGAATCTTATTGTCAAAATATTTTTTAACTAAAGCCGCGACTCTATTCACAAAATTACCTAAAGTACCGACTAAGTCTTTATTTATAACACCCACAAAATCAGGGAATTTAAAATCCGAATCATGGCTCTCTGGAATATTGGCCATTAAATAATATCTCCAGCAATCTGCCTTAAATAAAGTCAGGGCGACATCTGAAAAAATCCCTCTTTTTTGGCTGGTTGAAAACTTGCCATTTTCATAAGTCAGCCAGTGAAAGCTTTTTAAAACATCGACCATCTTCCAGCTTTTTCCATTATTTAATCCAGCCCCTAACAAAGCCGCCGGCCAAATAATGCTATGAAACGCGACATTATCTTTGGCCATAAACTGCACATAGTGAGTGTCTTGATCTTGCCCTTCTGCGCTATTTAACCACCAGCGCTTCCAGTCTTCTGGAGATTTTTTAACTTCGCGCGCCCAGTCTTGCGTAATAGACACATAAGCCATCGGCGCATCGAACCAGACGTAAAATACTTTGTGCTCATAGCCTTTTTTAGGAATCGGCACACCCCAGTCTAAATCCCTGGAGATACAGCGTTCTTTCAAGCCTTCTGAGAGCCATTTTTTAGCAATGCTAATAGATAAGTTAGGCCACTTAGGTCCTGGTTTAGACTCTTGTGAATCGATCCAATTTTTTAAAGTTTCAGACATTTTTTCTAAATTAAAAAACAAATGCTTTTCTTTTCTAGTTTCTAAATCTTCAGAGCCGCTAATCGCCGATTTTGGCTTAATCAAATCAACAGGGTTTAATAATTTTCCACACTGATCGCATTGATCCCCACGCGCTTTGTCATAATTACAATGCGGACAAGTCCCCGTGATATAACGATCTGGCAAAAATCTTTGGTCTTGCTTCGAATAAACCTGATCTAATTCGCGCTCAATAATTAAATTATTTTCATCTAGCGCTAGAAACATCTCTTGGGTGAATTGTTTATTACTTTCTGTCGAGCTACGGCCGAAATAATCAAAACTTAGATTAAATCCCTCATAAATTTCTTTCTGCTGGGTATGTAATAAATCACAGTATTCTCTAATGCCCATCCCAGCTTCTATCGCGGCGATTTCAGCGGGTGTTCCATGTTCATCGGTCCCGCAAATATATAAAACTTCTTTATTTTGCTGACGCAAGAATCGGGCATAGACATCCCCTGGCAACATCGAGCCAATCAGATTTCCCAAATGTTTGACGCCGTTGATATACGGCAAGGCGCTGGTAATTAAATATTTCACTGTCTGAATTCCCATTGAAAAGCATTGAAAATAATGCGCACATTTTATGATTTTCAGCCGCTTAAATACTAGGGAATACTTTATTTTCTAGAGCGCTTTTATAGCGATCTTTTGGAGTGGAAAAATAATAAGTAATTTTCACGGCTTCCATACAGCAAAAAAATCTTCAAAATACGCCGATCTAATTAAATACGTAATTAAGAAATCAATTAAAAAAAGGAGACAATAATGGCTGGAGCTGGGGCAGGTACTGGAGCTAGTGCTGTTAGCACTGCAGAAGAGTTGTTTTCGGCCATAGAGCCAGAAAAAAATTTAGAAGAATTTAAAATCTTATTAGAAGCCTATACCGGCAACTGGGCAGCGCTCGCAGACACCTGGAGTGAGGCGCCTTTAAAGGAAGACACTTTATCAATAAGAGCCGCTAGAAATAATTGTGTAGATATCCTGAATCATCTACTCAGTCTTAAAGCAGCCGCATGCGAAAAACTAGCCTTAGCCAATCAGTCTAAACTTAGCAATGGGGCAACTCCACTTTACATTGCCGCTCAGAATGGCCACCTGGAGGTCGTAAACGCGCTCATAAAGGCAGATGCAGCGCTTAATCAAGCGTGTCATGATGATGGGACAACTCCGCTTTTCGTGGCAGCTCAAGAGGGGCGCCTAGAAATCGTACAAGCGCTCATAGCTGCAGGTGCAGCTGTTAATCAAGAGTGTCCTGATGCGCCAACTCCGCTTTTAATCGCGTCTCAGAATGGCGACCTGGAGATCGTAAACGCGCTCATAAAGGCAGATGCAGCGCTTAATCAAGCGCGTACTTCTGATGGAGCAACCCCGCTTTTCGTGGCAGCTAAAGAGGGGCACCTAGAAATCGTACAAGCGCTCATAGCTGCAGGTGCAGAGCTTAATCAAGCGTGTACTTCTGATGGAGCAACTCCACTTTACATTGCCGCTCAGAATGGCCACCTGGAGGTCGTAAACGCGCTCATAAAGGCAGGTGCAGAGCTTAATCAAGCGTGTACTTCTGATGGAGCAACCCCGCTTTTCGTGGCAGCTAAAGAGGGGCACCTAGAAATCGTACAAGCGCTCATAAAGGCACATGCAGCTGTTAATCAAGAGTGTCCTGATGGGCCAACTCCGCTTTTAATCGCGTCTCAGAATGGCGACCTGGAGATCGTAAACGCGCTCATAAAGGCAGATGCAGCGCTTAATCAAGCGTGGCCTGATGGGACAACTCCGCTTTACATTGCCGCTGACAATGGCCACCTGGAGGTCGTAAACGCGCTCATAAAGGCAGGTGCAGAGCTTAATCAAGCGTGTACTTCTGATGGAGCAACCCCGCTTTTCGTGGCAGCTAAAGAGGGGCACCTAGAAATCGTACAAG
>Ga0214919_10000173_pt1 | contig 109127 bp, 151 predicted proteins | sample LL1503_MetaG_FD_177994 | JGI IMG/M metagenome (GOLD analysis project Ga0214919, IMG submission 177994) | Freshwater microbial communities from Lake Lanier, Atlanta, Georgia, United States - LL-1503 | ecosystem: Environmental > Aquatic > Freshwater > Lake | place: USA: Georgia | collected...
CTGTGAACAATCGTTGGAGATTATATAAAGATCCATTGTTCCAAAGCAATCAAATCCTTATGGGCTATAAAGGCGATTCATATCTTGACTCAGGATATTTCTACTGCCCTTATGTTCCTCTTACTCAAACACCTGTTGTTCTCGATCCAGAGAGCTTTTGCCCCAGAAAAGGTATTTTAACAAGGTATGGTAAGAAATTGCTTCGTGAGGGTGCTAAATTCTACGCAAGAATGTCGATTGCTAACTTTATTATTTAATTTTTACTCTCTATAAAAATAGTAAAAATTTAAGAACCCAACTAATGATAGTTGGGTTCTTTTTTTTTGTAATTATCAATTGGATCAAAGGAAAGCCAGAAATCGAAAAAGAAGTTATGCAAACTCATGAAAAAGAAACAAAAGAAATTATAAATGATTTACAATTAGAAACATAAATGTTATATTCTTTTAAGTTAAATCTTTCTAAGGAGATACATTATGAAAATTGAATATTTGAAAATTTCTACTGGTGAAGATGTTCTTGCACAAACTTCATCTTCTGACAATGATACTTTTGTTTTAAAGAACCCGATGATTTTTGCTATTTCGAGAGAAGGCGTTGGTATGATGCCATATGCACCTTTTGCCAAAGATCAAAAAATGACTATAAATAAGTCTCACATTGTTGCGTATGGAGAGCCAGACGATGAGATTAAAAACGCATACAACAGCAAATTTGGCAGTGGAATCGTAGTTGCATCTTCTGGTGGAATTCAAATTCCTCAATAGCAAATTAACATTTTGAATCATAGATACTTTCATGGAAGGTATTATGAATTTTTCAAAATGGTTTTATGAGCAAGGTTCTACGATTGGCACAGAAAATGTCGATGAGACCCAAATTGATTCTGCATATAAAAGTGCCAAATATTCAGTACAACTGGTACAGCTTTACGATAGATTGACGGGTCAGAAGTTACTTAAAAACATAAGCACCATTGCGTCATTGCAAGCAGGTGCTTATGGTCTTTATAGTTCAGCAGAAAATAAAAAAATTGTAGGGTCTTCCGTTATAAACAAGATTAAAATGAAATTTGGTTCTGACATTATGATGAATCAAAAGTTAAATACAATTCCCAATGCGGTTATCAAAAAATACATTCCAGATATAGATGTAAATCAATTACAGCCATCAGATGTAATTCGTGTAAATGTTCAAAAGCATTTAGCAACTCACGGAGATACTTTAGATGCTATAATTGAAATAGCCAGCACAATTGTTCACGAATGCACTCATGAGCTTGAATTGCAAACAACAGGAACAACAAGTGAGGTTGGTCCTGTTCGGGCTGAAAAAATATTCATAGATTGGGTATCTAAACATTGGCAGGTTATTCGCCAACAAATACCTATACTAGCGTCATATCGAAGCAAAAGTCAATCACAACAGCCTAATACTATGCAGCCAAGGCAAATCTAGTTCTATGCGTCCCGGTTTGTTTGCATAGTCTAAATTTTTAATAGGATATTTTTGAATATCAATTGGCGGATTGTCAAAATATTTCTTATTTGCAAGTGTAATTTCCAAAGCAACTGGAACTAGCTCCCTGCAATTGCCATAATTATTCCCATGAACATGAGCGACATAATGTGTATCAAGCATCTTTTCCATAACTGATAACGGTTTTTTTTTAGGATTCATATGCAGATGTAATTCAAAAGCAAAGCAAGAAATTTTTTCTCCAAAGTGTTGCATATCCATTGTTTCAAAAAAATTCCATTCCGAACCTTCAGTATCTATTTTTAGAACTATTTTATTAGATTGTTGTACTTCTGGTATATTTGCAAATTCTTCATAGGTATCAAGTTTCATTTTTCTTGCCCATGCGTGTTGTGATTTTAATGCAATATCATATCCAATAACTTTTTTATTCCTATTCAATAAATCTTTTTCGTAAGTAATATTATTTCCCAATCCAAAAGAAACACAAAGATCACCTTCATCGATACATTTTTTAGGAAGAACATATCCTCCATCTTTGTTATTACCTATTCTTATTTTTTCAAATTTTCTTGGTATTATATGTTTATTCATCCATTGAAATATTTGCATTTTTTTTAAAAACCTTTGTGTAAAAGATATAGACAATAATGCTAGTGAACATGAACTTTAAAAAACCATTAATCATTGCTCCAACTTCAAATTCAAGACCAGTGGTTGGCACAAAAACAAGATTTCTCCAGTTTTCTCCAGCGTTATCGACAAGGTAATTTATAATTGGCATCAATAAATTTTCGCTAATACTATTTACTATTTTTTCTGTGGCATTAGCCATAGTTAGAGATAGAGCCAATGCAATTAGATTATTGGAGAATGCAAACTTTTTATATGATTCTAATTCTTGCTTCAGTTGATTTACATTTATAAAATTTTTCTCATCGTTCATTTTATATTCTCCCATACATATATATGATAATCATATAATTTTAATGGACTAGGAGATAATATGAATAAAATGATTATGTTGTTTTTAGTTGTTGCTATTTTTGTAACTTCAGGATGCGGCAGAATCAGACATAGGAATTTTGAAGGTGAATACAGTGGATTTCCAAGAATTATGAAAGATAAAGAACAATTTAAAAATACCAGTTTATGCAAGACTACTGATGATGTCTTATATGCAAAGCCTTGTGCGATGACAACATTTATATCAGAATCATTTTATAGTGGCTATACAGATGCTTTAAATGGTAAAAAATTTAAGTTATTTGGAAATAATGATGATTATCAAACTGGACATGAGATGGGAATTAAGGATAAGGAAAAAGGTTCTGTCCGTAAGTTTGAAATAAAAAAGAAATGATTGAAACAATAAAAATACTCGTTATTATCAAAAGGACAAATAATCATGATAGACAAAAATAATCCAAATTATAAATTTTACTTAGCTGGCATTATAAGTGAGAGTGAATATTTTGACATGTGTGAATCATCGACATCTATACCTTCTCCTACTTTAAGAAACGAAGTTTCCGATGATGGTAATGACATGTTGATGCGTAATTTGAAAGATATAATTGATGATGCGAGTATGATCTTACAAATGCTGACTCCTGATGATCAACTTGAAGAATGGATGGAGTATAAGATATCTGTATCCCGTGCTTACATTTCTGATATTTTCCATGCGTTCAAACACGACAAGGAAGATGAAGAAAAGTATTCTGGTGGTTGTGGAATGTAATTTCGACTACCAGCCTCTACCTATTCCTTGTGTTGCCATCTGAAAATATGGATTATTGAATGGCATATATCCACTTGGCGTTACATATCTGTTCCAATTATTGTTGTAATTATAGTTGTTATATCTATAACCATAATTATAATTGTTATAGTTATAGTTATATCCATAGTTATTATAATTGTAGTTATTGTAGTGTCTCACTTGTGGATACACAACGATAAATTGTGCCTCTGAAATACCACTAAAGCCTAAAAAAATAACCAAAGCCAAAATTAAAGATTTCATCGTATGCTCCTTTATGAATATATATTCATATTTCTTTTTTAAATTGTTCAATTAATTTCTTTGTCGTTTTTCCACTTAAAAAAACCTTTTTTGAATCATTGTTCCATGTCAACATTCCATCTACTTTATAATTGCAATTTGAATATTCATATTCTTGATAGATTGGTTCTGTGAGGAAGTGTTTTTCCTTACGGATTTCATCTTCCAAATCAACATTACTTTTCCCACATTTAGTAATACGCATAACGCTTTGAATTTCAATATCAACAATTTTTAATTTTTTTTTGTATTTAACTGAAAACATGATGAATACTTTCGACCAATTTAATTCATCGAGGTGCATCCAAATATCTTCTCTTGTTTTAATCATAAATTACCTTGAAAAAAATTTATTTTAGTTTATTATTAGTGTGTAGATAAAGGAGTTATATGTTTTTAAAAGAGTTATTGATGTGTTGCATAATTTACATTATTATATATAAATTAATGCAACTAACAAATGATATATTTGATTATTTTAAGGAAGAAGAAGATGAATAATTTTTGTGCAAAGCATGGGAATTATTGTGGAGAAAGATGCACTCAATGCATCAAAATTAAAGAAATTCACATGAATATCGTCAGGGAATATAAAGAAAAGTTTACAGAAAAAGAGAGATCTAAATTTTCACAACTTTGGAATTCTCACAAATAATATCTTCTAGACCAAATGGTATATCGTATGTTTTTTTGTTTTCTATCTGTTCTAGAAGTAATTTTATTGAATTTCTTTTTTCTTCAAAGAAATTAATACCGTTCTCAATTTGAGTTTCTTTTGGCAATAAAGTTGATCCATATACACCAATACCAAAAAGAGATCCAATTCCATCAGTATCTCTTAATTTTATTGAATTTTCAACATAATTTTTTATATCTTCATCAGTAATTTCTGATTGTTTTTTCAAAGAATCAAAATTGAAACATGCAGATATTTTGGCAAAATCTTGCAATGAAAATTCAATTTTTATTTTTATTTTTTCATTATTGATTTTTAGATAAATTGATTTTTCATCAAATGATTCACGATAAAGATGAAAATTTTCACAATAATATAGACTGCACTTTGTACTCATGGTCATATTCCATAATGTGTCGTTGTAATATCTAATTGAATCATACGACAATTCAACAATTGAATCAAATTCAAATCATGAAAATTTTAATTTCTTAATCATTTACCATAAAACTTGGTAATCTATGCGAAAATGTCTTGAGGTATTCTTGTGAGCCTTTATTGTCAAAGACTATTTCAAATCTTTCTTTTTGTTTCTTTATTGTGCATGTGCAATCCAAAGAATTAAAATATTCTGCAATAATATTTGAACCTTCTTCTCCGAACTTTTGGGTTCTAAGATACACTTTTCTTTTACTTTTCCTACCACTATCAACATACCAAACCATCCAAGCAAGATCATTCAAAGACTCTAAAATTTCTCTAGTTACAGTTTTTTTACCATCTTTATAGAAGGATCGATAAAGTTGATTGAAACAAGGATATGCGACAGAGTAACATCTATATGTGTTTTTATCTTTTTTGATAGTAGTGCTATCTAACTTAAAAAAATCTTTCAATTCATTGATTTTATATGAAAGCCAATTAAGGTTATTGTCTCTCATTGCAAGATAACAATTTCTACCATGTGTTGGATTGACAATAGATGATCCACCAAGTATGGTTCCATACAAAATTTGTTGTTGAAATGATTTAGTTTCTGGGCTTGCTTCATATGTCATATAAGTATATATCTATTTTCGCAAAATTTATTCCATGCTCCAATCACAATTATAATGCAAATGATAGATATTATTAGATAAATACACCTAAATTTCAAGGAGGCTATTATGGGTGCTTCTAGCGTAACAGGCGTAGGTCAAGGTTCTGCCAATAAGGTTGGACCAGCAATCAAAAACATTACCATTAACGATCCACACATCATCATTGCTGGTGATTGTGATACTTCTGTTAATATAGGTAGTGGTAACTGGCAAGCATTGGTCAAATTTCCAGAATTGCCACTCGGACCAGAACATTATTCCGTTTTTGTGATTCAATCCGATTACGGCAATAGCGATGGACGCAATCAATATCCAGCACACATCGAAAAGCTCGATGCAAATGGAAACAACGAAGATGATGGTTTTGAAAACGGGTTTGGTGGATTCATACTTCATACTGGCGACAATGATGAACGCAGATTCATGTACATGGTCGTTAAAAACGGCATCAATGTAAGAAGCTAAATTAACCTTTTACATACAGCGTTAAATTTTTTCACGCTGTATGTAAACTACATAATATTTATTTTTCAAAAAGGAGATAATTATGGGAGCAACAAGTCAAGAGGGTACCGGAATAGGATCTGTAAGTAAGCTCAAGCCGCTTATCATCAATGGCGTAGTAAAAGCCGAAAACCTCGGTGTTGACATTCTCCACAATTGGAAATACGACATCAACGCAACTGGTGATATGACAACCGAATCAAATGTATCCGCAGATGGCGATATTTCATCTGGTGGCGATGTATCCGCAGATGGTGATATTTTATCTAGTAACGATATATCCGCTGATGGTAACATTTCGTCTGGCAACAATATAACCGCAGATGGCGATATATCCGCTGATGGTGATATTTCGTCTGGCAACAATATAACCGCTGAAGGTTACATCAGAGGTGACGCAATTGGACAACACTTGAATACGAGTTTCTATACATTCACCGCTGGCGAATTGACCAACAACAGTAATGACTATACTGATTTTGCATCAGTTTCATACACGCCAGTATCCAACAGCAGTTCCTTGTACATCGAGTACAACTCAACTTATGCTGTCAGTGGAGGCTTGGCAGATAATTTCAGATCCAGAATAACGGTCAACGATGTTGAGATAACATGGAGAAACCAATCATGGGCAAATAGTAATGGCGGTGGCACGAGAAGTGCAGTTCTGTTTCCTATCGCCATGATTTTTTTAAATTCTGTCACAAGTGCGTTGACCATTAAAATTCAAGCAAAGAGGGATGGAGCAGATGACATCCTTACATTAAACACCAACAGTGCGGTGTTGAAAGTTTCTGAATACGCAAGGTAACTTGGTCTTTATGTTAAGCTAAGTTTATTGTGTCTGATTAATTTTTTACATACAAAAAGGAGATTACTATGGGAGCTACATCAACAGAAGGAACAGGACAAGGTTCTGCGTCAAACATCAAACCATTGATTCTCAATGGTTCTGTTAAAACAGTAAACATCGAGTCAAACGCTGTGACCGCAGAAAAAATCGATAACAACGCATTATCAAAAGCACCATTGGTGCTTAATACCGCAGCGATAACTCTTGATTCCAGTTTTTCTGGATTACCTTTGATTTTTGATAGATTAGCAGGTGTTGTAGTTACTCTTCCAGCAGCTACTGGAACTGGTGACACCTACAAGTTTTATGTTAAAACTACTGTAACTAGCAATAGCTACAAGATTCAAGTGGCAAACGGAACCGACATCATGAGTGGCGTTGCTTTTGGTTCTGATGACGAAACACCATTGACTGGTACGCCTACCGCAATCGATATGTGGATTGCAGGTGCTAGTGATGATACGATTACTATGGATGGCTCTACCAAAGGTGGTAAAAAAGGTAATCATGTCGAAATACTCGATATGGCTGCTGGCATGTACCATGTAAGAGCAGTTCTTACTCAGACAGCTACTGAAGTAACACCTTTCAGTAACGCAGTTTCCTAAGTTTAATTTAAAAATAAAAAGGTGATGTGTAAAAACCACATCACTTTTTTATTTGTGAAGCTTACATATATTAAGGAGTATAAATGGGTGCTTCAAGCGTAACAGGAACAGGAATTGGTTCGGCTTATAAATCGAATGATTTATCTAGAGCTTCATTAAGCATAACAAATCTTGTTGGTCCAAAAATAGTTGCTGCTGGGATAGAAAAAATAAACGGCACAAGTGCCACGATCAAATTTCCATCACCATCTGGTGATTTTACCGATTACGCTATATTTCTCACATCAAACGATAAGGGTTGTCCTTACATTTCAAAAGAAATAAGTCCAGTTCCACAAAGTCATGATTGGACATTTACAATATCATCCAGCAACAATTCAGTTGTAAACTGGATGATAGTAAAGATTGGGATTGCTTAATCTTTTTCTGGTTTACTTATCTTCAAAAATTTATCTGACCATTCTATTGCCATGTGTAGTCCTCTAGCTAATAGTCCAACTATTTGAGTTGGATTTCCATTGCCTTCTATTGCGATGTTTTCTTTATTTGTATCTTCCATCCAAACAACGGCAAACGACAAATTCTTTCTTTTTTTAAGTTCTTTTGCAATTTGCTTGATTGTCACAAGTGATAAATCTGGGTTACCGAATTCATCGTGTTTAAGATTTTTTGAATTTTCCAAATAAGCATGAATTTTAGTTATGAATGTTTTATACAATTGTTCTTTATCCGCATGAAAAACAAGTTGGTAAGCCGTATCTTCTGTGCTTATTGGGTGTCCAAGAGAAACCATTTTACAAATATTATCATCTCCTATTTCTTCTACAATTGCGGTAACAAATGCAAAAGAGTATTCAGAATTACAAGAAAAGAAAAACCAAGTACTAGGATATTCTTCGCTTTGAAATATTTTAATTCCTTCCAATTTTGAAAACATTTTGTAAAAAGTTTGATAATCATTTTTCATTAGTCCTCCATGAGTTTTGAGTCTTTTATAGCTTTGACCAATTTGATCAAGTGCTTGCACATTCCTTCTGCTTCATTAACATTTGCTTTCATTGCATTAGTTCTTGACTCATATTTCTTTCTTTTTCTTCCATACAAGCTCTTATCCAAAGAGTTGTAGTAATTGAATCTCCAGTTAAAATCTGGACAACTGCACCTTACTACCACTTCGTTTAAATAAGGGTTTATTCTTTCTATATAATACTTTTTATTATTGCTTGCGATTAGTTCTACTATGCTTTCATTCTTTGCTTTTGCATAATTTATATTTTTAAATAAAATAATAGAATCGTATTCTTTTTGGTTATCTATGTTTTTTGCCATTCCCTTGACAAACAAAGTCTTCATACCTATATATGGTGTATAATTCATTTCTATAATTTTTATCATATCGATAGAATTTTGTCTTTTAGTAGTCTTAGGAAATGCATCGACTGTACTCTTATAAAGATCGAGTAGTGTAGATTCGTTTAAATTTAAAAATTCGTTAAAGTTCATATTATATTTATGGTGTAGGGGAGCAGTATGCAAGAAAATTTTTTGAATATGGAAACAAATAATCCAATCCCAGAAGGTAAAAATAAATTTGAGACAAAAATGTATACTGATGGCCAAGGAGTGCTAAAGCAAGGGGTATTCATAAATAACGAGCTTTTAGACTGGTCTATAGATGTTGGTGATTTATTTGAAGCAAAAAAGATGGGTCCGCAATACATGGAAATGTTAAAGACTGATATTGTTAGACATTTTACCCAATCATGCTCTGAATTTCTTGGTAGGAAGGTCTCTGCAAAAGAGATCGATGATGCCAGAAAGAATGGATACATTTAAGTAGTGAGATAAGCCTTTAGTTGTTCTGCGTTACAAGGGGGTGAACTTCACTTTTGCGAACATAAGCTTATCTTACTGCTTAATTATTTTGCTGCTGCTGCTGCTGTAGTTAGAGGCATATCTGCTGGTAAATTTTTAAGCTCTTCGTCTATAATTTCAAGTATTTTTTTGTATAATTTACCTATCAAGTTAATGTTTTTAATAATTTTAGGATCAATTAATTTTTTATATTCTTCTAAATCTATAACTTTAGCTTTAATTTCATTTGGTAATTTTGCCCATTTTTCTTGTATTTTAAGTCTTGATTGGGTCTTGGTTTTAATTTTCCAGAATTCATTTGATGCGTCAATTTTTTCTTCTAGAGATTTATCAACTGCATTTTTAGCTACGATACCTGCGTTTTTGATTTTTTCGGCTTCTTCTGCTGCTGCTCTTTTTTCTTGATCAGTTGGAGGAACAATACTAGATGCACTTAATGCTTTCATGTCCATTGCACTAGATTTTTCTGGTGCTACATTTTGTTGTGTTTTATAACTTAATGTTTTATTTAAATTTGTTATAAGGCCATTGATTTGTTGTTGGAAATTTTGCAGTGTGCTACCTTCTATTTGCTTCGAAAAATTTCCTAAATGTTTAATCGCATCTGCTATTGCTTGTCTATCGTAGTCATCATACTTAGAATCTCTTCCAGATCTATAACCACCTTGTATAGAATCCCAAATTGAACCTTCGCCACCACCCATCAATCTATCCCAACCACCTTTTACAGCACCTTTAAGTCCAGACCAAGCACCACCAATAAATCCAGATTCATTGATATTATTATCTTCGCAAAATTCATCTACAAAACAAGTAGCAAAGTGATATGGATTAATTTTTAATTCATCTAATTTATAACAAATAGATTTAATTCTTGTCTCAAATAATTTTTGCCCAATTGGAGAAAACGAATTTGTTTGTAAATTTCCAGTTTTTGTCGTTGTCCTGTCGAATGGAGTGATCTGTTTAGCATCTCCGCCTGAAGGCTGACCATTGAAAGTTACATTCGCCATATTTGGTTGTGCTGGTTGTGCTGGTTGTGCTGGTTGTGCTGCATTTTTGTTTGTAAATTTCCAGTTTTTGTCTAAGTATGCTAAACTCATTTTTTCAATTTCTTCATTAGAATATCCTTGCCTTCCTAGATGCCTAACTGCATCTGCTAGTTCTTGTCTTTTCATATAATAATCAGCATCACTTTTGTCATATATATATCCAGTAAGCCTATCTATCAATTCTTTTTGTGCTGGTGTCTCTGTTTTGTCGAATTCTTTATTTGCGTTTGCTGGTTGTGGTGTTCTTCCAATTGTTGATGGGTCGATTTTTTGCAACATATTGATTATATTACTTAAAGCTGTTTTTATTTTGTCGTTACTAAGAATAGACCCTTGTCTTTCTCCTCTTTTAAAGAGATCGATTAATTTTTGTTTAGCTGTTTCAACATTTTTAGCCATACTTTGAACATCGCTATGTGCAGAATATTGTTGCATTCCTTTTTTAACACCTTGAAAAGCAGCAGAACCCCACTGTCCGATTTTTTTTCCAATAGTTGAATTCTTTACGGCATCAAAATCTTTTGCCAATGATTGTCCGAATGTAATATCTTCTTCTTCAAAAACTTCACTATCGTAATTTTCAAGAAAATTGATTTCTGTTTGTAGCCAAAGTCTAAGATTTTCATTGATATCTTGGCTATTATCAAAAGAAGATTCAATCCAATCAACGAAATTGATAGAACTAATTCTATATGATTCCATCATATAGAAGCACTTTTCTGCTAATTTTATAGTGTTTTTAATTTCGATAGATTCTTTAAATGTAATCATTGTCTAGTTCCTTTAATGTCAAATTCTCTTAACCATAATTGAAATATCAAAGTTTCTGGTATTTTTTTATCTTCCTTATATATAAAGGACAAAGATCCTTTTGATTCATCATCCCAATTTTTTAACCAAATAATTGGACTAAAGTAAGATTGCTTATGAAGAAATATACTATCTGATCCACGGATAGAACTTGTTACTCCAATGACCTTATAATGTTCTTTAGAGAATAAAGGGCCACCAGAGTCTCCAAATATAGTATAAGCATTAGTTCTAAGATATCCTTGAAGCTTAGTTGGAGATTTGGTTTCTATAGATGTAATTTGTCCAAAATCTAATCTAACATCATCTCCTAAGCCATATCCAATTTTAAAAATATCAGTACCAAAATACACATTACTATTAAAATCAATTTCTACAATTGGCATAATTTTATCTGATATAAATATAATAACAGCAATATCTTTATTTTGATTAATTCCATAAATCATAGTTGGATATGAATCAAATTTTTCAAGGGATGACCAATTGGAATAATTGCCGACATGAGTTGTCAAATTATTTGGTGTGTTTTCAACTGTATGTGCTGCCGTAACAACCACATTTAAAAACTTATTTTCAAGTGTTTTTTCTTTTATTTTTACAGATTTTACTATAAATCCCGTGGCAATTGCTTGAGGTGGATTTTTCTTACAATCATCGCAATCACAATTGTTTTTGTTATAGCTTATTTTTACTGTTGGATACAAACTATTCTGATGTAATTTTTTATCAGGCTCTGCACTAAATACAATCATAGGGAATATAAGATACAGAATATATTTCATTTTAATCCTTTTTGGAGGTCATATGGACAGAAACTTCCTGTATGGTATAATATTGTTATTGTCTTTAACTTTTTGCTTTATTTATATAAAGAAAACAGATCCTAATTTATTCGATAAATTTATGCCTCTTTCTAATTCTAGTGAAAATTGGCAAAATAAAGATCCAAATTGGAAATCTGGGCCTAATATTGAAAAGAAAGAAGAAAAACCTGAGATCAAGTCGGATTCCGACAAGAAATCTGAAGTAAAGCCCGAATCAGATGAAAAAGAGTCTCCTAAAAATGAGCGTAGTCATTTTTTCAAATTCTTAAGATGTAGGCCTTGAGGTCAATAAAATATATGCAATTTGCAGAAGCCTACCAGTTTGGTGGGCTTTTTTTACGCATACATTCTCTTTTAGTAAGGAGATGCTATGAACCAAGAAATTCAAAATTGTTATTTTTATGTAGATAATACATTGCCAGAAGAAGAACAAAAAATTTCTGTAATGTGTCTTAAATGTCATGATGAAAAATACCCCAAGGTAGGTTGGTTTTGGAACGCTCAAGAGAAAGGATATGGACCTTTCAAATACATTTGCAGCAAATGCCAGAATACGATCTATCAATCACCGAGTTACAAAGATGAAAAATAAAAAAATAAAACCAATTTTCAAATCAACCACATATAATCAAAACTTAATCAGTTGGATTATCGAAGAATTCCCAGAAAATTACACAGATCTTATTTATATCGATCTATTCTGTGATAATATTGGGGTTTACTTGCAAAAATCTAAATCAAAAATAGAGATTATAAATGATTCTCACGAAGGAATAATACAGATTTATCGAGCTATTAAAGATGAATATAAGCATTTTGTTAAAAAAATAAATGCTGTTAAATGTAATGGTGAAACATTTGAAAAATTTATTGCCAATGAAGGTCAAAAATATGAAGATTATATAGAAAAAGCTGTAAATGAATTTGTTTTGCGTAAATTAAGTAAAGCAGAGGGTAAAAAGTCATTTATCGGCAAGAAAATAAAATGGGATGAAATTATTGATGAATCTTTGGCCATAAGAAATCGTTTGCAAGAAACATTTATTATGAATAAAGAAGCTATTGAGGTTATTCAGAAGTTTAACAATCATGAAAGTTTTATTTATTGTGATCTACCAATTAATTTGCGAGAGCAACAATACACAAAAATTACCAATTTACTCAACAATTTTTCTGGTAAGGTACTAATTACTAGCAAAGATCAAAAGATTTGTAAAAAGTATTTTGTTTCTTGGGCGTGTAAAAGAAAGATGTTACAAAAAAACACGAAAAAAAAGCTTGAGTGTATTTGGAAAAATTATTGAGGTGAATATGAAATGTTATTTTGAAAATTGCGATAATGAAGCAAGTAAGTGCGTAAAAAGAAAAATAATAAAGGGTTCTGTTACAAAAAAATCATTTTGGCATTGCGATAAACACTCAGAAGATGAAATAAATCAAGAAATTGAGTCTGAGTGTTTGTCTGTACAAATGAAAAATCCATTCTGTGATATGAAGAATTTAATTAAAAAAAACTAAAAATCATATAAATAAAGTATGCTTATTTCATTTAAGGAATGGTTGGACAAAGAATCCCCGCCAAGTCCTAATATTTGGACTTACGATAACAATGCTGACCTACAGTATTTCACTAATTTGAAAAGTAAATATTCCTTAGTAAATAACAAGACTGGACAAAGCGATTTTGATCCTGATGAGCTTTATTTTTGCCCTAAAAAGAAAAAATCAAAAAAGAAAATTGGAAAATAGATTATGGTATCATTTTGCACATTATGGGAAAACATGGAAAATAATTCCATATCTAAAAGTGATATATCTGAAAAATCTATTTCAGTTGTAAAAACAGGATTGCAAGTAGATGAGGATTTTTGGGATAACTTTTTAAGAGTTATGAACAATTCTTCAGGTTTGTCCGAACTTCTTGATGTTCCTAGTGAAAAAATAGCAAAATGGCATTCTCGTATTAAGGATGCTTTAAAAAAAATAAATGATGAAAGTGATGATGTTGGTAAAAACAAAAAACTAATTTGAGGTGTAAAATGGCATTGAGAAAATTTTCTGATTGGTCGTTAAATGAAGTTGAAGTTCCACCTGCTGTGGAAACACCACCGACTTATCCAAATCCAACACAGCAAATCACAGATGCTGCAAAGCAAAACCAAGCAAAATCCATGTTTGATAAATTCATGGCACAAGCAGCAAAATTACCTGCACCACAGTGGGAATTTTACATCAATCAACTTGTAAAAACTTATGAAACAAAGTTTAAAAAGAATTTTTCAGCAGTTGCATCAATTGCCAAGGGAACTTCTTCAAATATACAAGCTGCTCAAAATAAATTAGATAAACAACAAATGGATGTTCCAACTATGGGCGGTGCCAATAACGCTGGTAAATAAAATGGATGATAAAAAATTATCAAATAAAATAAAGATACAAGAAGCATTGGCCAAAAAAGCTAACAATCCATATCTTCGTATGACCCCAGAAAATGCAGAATTATTTCAGAAAAATAAAAAAATAGAAATTCACAATAATGTAAGAAATAAAAAATTACAAAAAAACAATTTTCCAGTTACGATAAGTGTTGCTCCTCATATATCTCCATATGTTCCTCCTTCTTTCAAAGAATTAGAAACCCCACATTGGTTTGTATCATCAGAAAATGAAATTGATGTATCCATAATAATACCATGTTACAAAAGCAGAGATTTTATCAAAAAGCAAATCGAATCATGGAATTTCGATGAACATGACAATCTTAAAAAAGAAATAATTTATGTGGATGATTGTTGTCCAGAAAAAAGTCACATTGAAATTCTTAAATCTTGGTCAAACAAACCAAAACCAGAAAAAGGAATAGGGAAAATAATTCATGTAGAAAGAACAAATGGTGGTTTCGCAAATGCTTGTAATTTAGGTGCAAAATTTGCAAAAGGAAAATACCTTATATTTTTAAATGCAGATACAATTACTACTCCAAACTGGATAAAACCAATGTATGATTGCTTTCAAAAGCAAAATAAAATTGGAATAGTTGGAAATTTACATCTTAAAGAAGGAAGAATTATTGATTCACTTGGCTCTGAATGGGATGAAGGCACTCGTGCTTTTTTACATATAGGAAAACACATATACAAAAAGAAATATATTAATCGTTCTTTTACATTGGATAATGTGCCAAAAGATCTAATGGAAATTAGAGAAGTAGATATGGTTACTGGTGCTTGTTTTATGATCCCATCACATTTTTTCAATTTGATTGGGGAATTTGACACACAATATAGGATAGGCTATTGGGAAGATTCCGACTTATGCATGAAAACATATGCTCATGGATACAAAATACTTTTTACTCCTAATTCCATCATATATCACAAAGGCGGACACACGAATTCAGCGTCACATCAATTTGTGAAACAAAATAGAAATATATTTCATCAAAAGTGGATAAAAACAAATATGCTTAAAGCGTTTTTGGAAAGAAATATATCAAAAAATAATATTGAAGTGGATGCAAAAAATATTGTTGTATACACTGCGATTACAAATGTGTCCAATAATTATGACAAATTAAAAGATCAAAAAAACCATAATGATGGAACTGAGTTTGTTGCGTTCCTAGAAAATCCAATTAGTTCAAAAACATGGAATTCAAAGCAGATACATACAAAATTTTCAGATCCAAATAGAAATGCAAAAATTCACAAGATATTATCCCACATTTACTTTCCAGACAAGGAATATAGTCTTTGGATTGATGGATCTGTAAGGATTAAATTTCCCTTCAATATAAGCAGATTAGCCGAAATATATCTTTCTAATTGTGACATAGCTCTTTTTAAACATCATGAAAGAAATTGCATTTACGATGAAGCAAAAACTTGTATTGCTCGAAAACTAGATAATACTTCTACAATAACAAAACAGATTCAAAAATATGCTAGTGATGGATATCCTAAAAATAATGGATTAAGTGAATGTACTGTTTTGTTAAGAAGACATTCAAATGAAATTAAAAAATTTAATGAAATGTGGTGGGAAGAAATATCAAATGGATCAAGAAGAGATCAAATAAGTTTTGATTATGTAGCTAGAAAATTAAATATTAAAATGATTCATTTTCCAGGCGACATTAAAAATGAAAATTATTTATTTACAAGATTTACTCACAGTGGTCGTTGATTATGAGAACAATAAAAAAGACATTAGCTGTTGGGCCTGAAATATCTAATATGCCTTCATGGAATTGGGTTGGAAAAGATACAGCAAAAGAACTTTCAAAATATTACAATGTAATCACTTTTAGATCACTTGCAAAAATACCAAATTGTGATTTTTTAATGTTGGTAAAACATCCTTTAAGAGAAATCAATATACAAACAATTAAAAAAAAAGGAACAAAAGTTTTATATTGTCCTATAGATTTTTATCATAGCGAAAATCAGCTAAAAGACGATTTGAATTTTCTTTCAAATTGTGACGCTATTGCATTGCATTGCGAAAGATGGATTCCATATTTTGAAAAAATAAACAAGAATGTTCATTTTGTTGAACATCATAGTAAATTTTCACTTCAAGAAATCAATTCTTATAAAAAAGATGGCTTTGTATTGTGGATAGGAAGCCTTCAATATGTTCCATTTTTATTGGATTACATTAAAAAAAATACAATAAATTATGAATTAAGAATATGCTCAGATTTAAAAAATGAAAGGGCAAAAAATGGGTCTGGAAAATTATGTCGAGAATTAAGATTATCCATGCAAATTTCTGATGATTACAATACCATAAATGGAATAAAATCACATGTGTGGTCTGAAGAAGTTCAAAAAGAACTTATGGAGCAAGCAAAAGCAGCTATAGATATAAAGTCAGTAACTCATTTTAGTCAATGTCATAAGCCACCTACAAAAGCTCAAAAATATGTTTCTTCTGGAATACCTTTTGCAATAAATAAAGAAAGTTATAGCTATGAATATTTTATGAAAAGAGGATTAACCTTGGCTGAACCTTTCGAAACAGATAAGCTTTTTTCCCACGAATATTGGTTAGAAATATCAGAGTTTTCTAAAAAATTAAAACCTCAAATATCAATTGTAAATGTTGGATTAAAATATAAGGAAATTTATGAGAACCCCAAGAAGTAATACAATTGTAAATAAAGATTTGATATCAATTATAATTCCAACTCATAACAGATATGAGGTTGCATTAGAAAATATCAATAATATTAAAAATCAAAAATATGAAAAAAAAGAAATAATTATTTGTGATGATAGTGATCAGAAATATCATAATTCAAATGGCACAAAATTTGAAAATAATTTAAAAGAGTTGGATGTGAAATATATTTATTGTGCAAGATTTGATGATAAAGGTAAAAAAGATTATGGGTTGGCAAGAGCAAGAAATTTTGGAGTCATAGAATCTAAAGGTGAATTTTTAGTATTTTTAGATGATAGACTCACGCCAGATGGCGAATTATCTTTGATTAATCTTATAAAACCCTTAAGATCAAAAAATGAAAAGCTATGGGTGTTTGGCGATAAAGGCTCACAAAAAACAAGTTTTGTAGAAAACTTTTCTGCCATTAGAAGAAACAACATGGTTAGTGCTGGTATGTTTTGTGAAAGGATTGATCAATATGGAGGAATGACTAGAGAATTACATACTAGATTTTCAAGTCAAGGATTTATATTTAAATATATACCAGAAGCTAAAGCTAAACAAGTTTGTAGAAGCGGTGGATGGGATAAAAAACCAGAACAAATAACTGCTATGAATTCATTGCTTGATAAACTTTTATTGAGAAAATATCTTTATTAGTTTTTAATATTTCTTAAAAACCTTTCAATATAATCTGGCAAATTGTGTTTTGGTTCCCAATTTAATTTTTCTTTTGAGAAACTTATATCGGCAAGCGTGTATATTGCTTCTCCAATTCTTGATGGAACATAAATTATTTCTTTTGGATTAAACATTTTAGCAACTTCATTTATCGAATAATTATAACTTCTTCCTAAATTGAAAATATCTGCATCCCAACTTCCTTTACCCATAGAAATAAGTCCATCACATATATCTTCAATATTTGTAAAATCTCGTCTTTGTTCCCCATTACCAGTTATAGTTATTGGAAGACCATTAGACTTCTGATATTCAAATATTCCTAATACATTAGCATTATCTCCTTGTTGAACATGTCTTTTTCCATAAACATTAAAAAATCTGGCTATGGCTATTGGAACTCCGTATGTTTTGTTGTACATCTTGCAATGTTCTTCTCCAATCCATTTTGAATGAGCATATGGATTCACATGAGGATCAAAATAAAATGAAGAAGATCCCGAATAAACAAGTTTACAATTTTTGTTTTTTGCATACTCCAAAGTTCTTACGGTTCCTTGAGCATTTACATCTAAAGTTTCATAAGGCCTATTAAAGCTTGGTTGTATGCGAGCAAGAGCAGCTATGTGATATATGATATCTGGTTTAAAGTCTTGCAATAAGGGCGAATCATTCCAATTGCTCCTTATGTCGAACATTGAGAAAATAGATTTTTTATTTAAATTTTCTTTAAATCCAGTAGCAAAATTATCTAAAACCAAAACATTATGATCTTGATCTATAAGTCTATCAACTAGATTACTGCCAACAAAACCAGCACCACCAGTTACAATTATGTTCATATTAATGATATATATCTTTAACATTAGGAGAAAAAATGAAAAAAACAATAATGACAACAGAAGAAGTAAAATCAGCAGTAACTCAATGCGAACAATTTCTTTTTGACTTGAAAAAAAAATGGGATGAAGAAAAACCCAAAAAAAGTGGTTGGGTTAGTATTCCAACTGATTATCTTTTAAGTGGAACAATATTTATCATAAAATCCATAGATGATATGATTCAATTTGTTGAGCCAATAATACCAAAAGGAGAAGATAAAAAAGCTGTGGTTATGTTAGTCGCAGGGCAATTATATGACTACATAGTTATTTCTATTTTCCCATTATGGCTAAGGCCAATGTCTTCAACTATAAAAAAGATTTTAATTAGTATTGTTGTAGGTGAACTTATAGATTTTATAGTTAGTAAATACCGCAATGGATTATGGAACATGGAGAAAAATGACAAAAAAGATCCAGCACAAGTGTAAACTTCTTCCATTTTCAAGAAGAGAAGTATTATCAATACAAGAATCCAAGCAGCAACTTGGATGGGGAATTACCGCTTTTGATCTTCCCAAAGTTTGGAAAAAAAATCAAGGTGAAGGAGTGGTTGTTGCTGTTTTAGATAGTGGTTGTGATTTAAATCACCCAGATTTAAAAAACAATTTATTGAAAGGTAAAAACTTTATAGATCCAAAAAAAGAACCTATAGACGAAAATGGTCATGGAACCCATTGCACTGGGATTATCTGTGCAGAAAACAATTTAATTGGAATGGTTGGAGTTGCCCCTAAAACCAAAGTAATACCAGTAAAGGTATTGGACAAAAATGGATCTGGAAATCTTATTGATGTGGCAAATGGAATTCGTTGGGCAGTAGATCAAAAAGTTGATTTTATTACACTTAGTCTTGGCTCCCCAAATCCAGTTCAACAAGTAAGAAAAGCAATTCAATATGCAGAATCAAAAGGAGTTGTGTGTTTTTGTGCTGCTGGAAATGCGGGAAAGACTCGTGAAATATTTTATCCAGCTAATTATCCAGAGACCATAGGCATAGGGTCTATAAACAAAGATTTTGACAGATCTAATTTTAGTTGTACTGGAACCGATTTAGATTTTTTAGCACCAGGAAATGAAATTTTCAGCACAGTTCCAGAATCTTGGTATGCGATTCTATCTGGAACAAGTATGGCAAATCCTTTTGCGGTTGGAATTGCTTGTCTCTTATTGTCTTATAATAGAGAAAATGGAAATAAGATAAATTTAATGTCAAGTCAAGATTATAGAGATGAGCTTAAAAAACATTGTATAGATGTAAAAAATAAAGAATTCGCCAAACAAAAGTTTTTTGAAGGATTTGGAATTATAAATCCTCAAGATTTGGCTGATTGGATTTCTGAGAAATGATTTTTTTATATTCATTCGCTAGTTCGTAATTTTCTTCAATAATAGCTTCGTTCATTTTTTTTCTAAGCTGATCTATTGTAAAGCTGTTTGATAAAGATGGAACTTTTCCAACATGTTTAGTTCCTACTTGACAAACAGAAAAGAACCTTTCGGCATAATCTTTAAAATAAACATAGCAATTTGCACATCCAAATTTTTTATCTTTTTTTATTTCAAAAAGAGAAGTTTCACAAGAAGTACAAGAATTAAAAATTTGATCTTTTATTTCATAATCAGACATGCAACCTTGGCATATATTGAATATTTTTAATATTTCATCAGAAGAAACCATGAACTGTAGATTTTTCACAGCAGAACAAGGTTTATTATGTAAGGGGCAATCCATAGATTTACTTCTTTGCATCCTGTATTTTTTTATTATAACTTTCTATTTCTTCTAATGTAAGTTTATTTTTATAATTTTTAAAAAAATCATGATTAAAAATTTCAAATTCTTTAGCAAATTCTTTTTTCATTTCTTTAATTTTTTCTAAATAATTTTTTACTTCTGTTTTTGTTGCTGGTCTTGATTCCGAAGAATTAACTAATTTATAATTTGGATTATCAAACTTTTTAAGTTCTTCTGCCCAATGTTCTTCCATTTTCAAAAAAGCACTTAATGTTCTATTCCCCATAGAAAAACAGAACATTTGTTTTTGAAAGCTATCAAGATTTACCCATAGGGTTTCTTTTTTTGTAATTTTATTTTGAAGAATTATCTTTTCCCATGTTTTTTCTTGAAATATATTTTTAGTTATAGAACCAAAGTATTCTATTTTTTCTTCATATTGTGCAACAGTAGGAGAATGCTCTTTGTGATTTTGATCGTAAATATTTAATGAAAAAAATAGATAAAAAAATAAAATATATTTCAAACAATTTCCCCTTTCATCTTTAGGGAAAATCCATCGTTTTCCATCGAACTAGTGTTTGAAATAACTGTTCTTTTTATCCAAATTGGGTAAAATTCTAAAGGTTTTAAATCTCCAATTTCTATAGGATAGCTTATTGATGTTGGTGCAAAAGTTACATTATTTGGAGATGTTGCGTCATCGTTTACTTCAATTGCTGTTTTTAATTTTGGCCCACCATCAACAATTTTTTGAATTGTAAGTGAAGAATTAACATCTAAAAAAGATTGAGAAGATGAAACGAACTGAAGTACTTCATAATATCTATAGCGAGCAGTTCCGCCAAATGTGATCTGAAAATACGCTGTAGATCCGATATACGATCCAATCACAGTAATTTCCTCAAGTCCACTTATTGATCTCATAGAGCTTTGTAAGTTTGTTGCCCATGTTGTTATGTTTGGGCTATGATTTACAGTGAATTGAATTTCAGAGTCGCTAAAATAATTATAATATTGCAAAATAAAGCTTCCTGTGGCAACAGAAGTGGCATTAGTAATGTAAATATCTTGTCTTTCATTATTTATTTCAAGCCCAATCACCACATTAGCCCCCCCAGAAATTTCACTGCTAATGTAGACTTTGGCATCGTACAATGTATCTGTAGAATTAAGATTGTAAAAATAAACACAACGATAGTCGGTATAGCCAGATGATGTTTGGCTACTTGTTATGGAATCAAATAGTCTATTACTTAGGAAAAAAGTAGTAGACATTTCTCCGCCCAAACAAAGATCTGGATTTGAATTAGTGATTCCGCCACTATAGAACAATTTTATATCATCGTTAGCTATTGCCATCTTGCCTCGTAGGTTTTTTCAATATATATCTGACATTTCTTGTTGAATATCCGGTGAAATTTGAAATTTCTTTGATTCCCCAACCTAAATTAGAAAGATTTTGAACCTTTTCGTGATGTATTTTTTGTCTATTTGGATTAATGCCATTATATTGCAATATTCTATATATTTCTGCTTCAGATTTGCCGTGTATAGAAGCAATATTTCTAACAGACAAATCATCTCTATGGAGATAATTCTGTATTATCTCTGAATCTTGAAAATTATTTTCACAAAATTGTGTAAATCCTTGCATAAATTATATATTGAATTAACTTTACTAATTGTTTTATAATTTGTATTACTGAGGATATAATGCCAAATTGTTTGAAACGAATAAAGTGGTATGAATCGGGATGTAAGAACTCCAATGTTCTTCAAATCTATAAAAAGGGATTAGAATTCGCTTTCGTTTCCGATAATTATGAACAATGTCACAATTTTATACTTTGCAAAGATTTTTTACAAGATATCGTTTATTCAAACATAAATGAAAAAACAATTAATATTTTTAATTTTTTATACAGCCCTCACAAAGATCCAAAAATATGCCTTAAACAATTAAGATTATTGGTCAGAAACCATAGCGATAAATTATTTGAAGAAAAATTAAATAATTCAATTCGATTTATAAATGAACTAGAAACAAGTTTACGAATGAAGCATACTAAGTTAAGAGTATGCAAAAATAAAACATATTTGATTCAAGCGACAAGAAGGTGGATGAAAGCCCCACCAATGATTTCTTTGTTTGTATTAATGCTCAGAATAGGCTTAATGCACAATGCTAATAAAACTGCTAAAAAGACACTAGATGATATGTTGAAAAATAAAATAAAACCATATCAAAAAAAAGATGCATATTTGCTTAAAAATTCTTACTTGGGATTTGAAAGAATTATGAAAATGGGAGATAGAAAAATATTCTATCGGGATATAAATAAAAATTATCCCAATTTAAGCGTTGATTGTATACACAATTCAACCGGAATTCTCTCGTACAGTAATGAAATTAAAACTCAAGAAGAAGGATATGTAGGTATTATTCCAAAATGGCATCTTTTCTAGGAGGCTTCTATGTTTTCTTTCGGATCAGATCCTGAACTATTTCTTTCAAAAAATGGCGAATTAAAAAGTGCAATTGGCATTCTTCCAGACAAAGAACATAAAATAAAGGTTCGTGATAATTCATATTATTACGACAATGTATTGGTTGAATTACAAATTAAACCAAGCACAAACAAATATGATGCGGTGAATAATTTCAGATCAGCATTTGAAGATATAGCCGAAGACTTAGAGGGCTATGAGCTTAAAGCCGAATCAGCAAATTGGTTTCCACAAAAAGAATTATGTCACAAACAAGCAAGAATAGCTGGCTGCAACCCAGAATATTGTGCTTATACTTTACAACAAGTAATGCCACCACAAGAAATAATTGAAACGACAGGATTTCGTACTGCTGGTGGTCATATTCATTTGGGTGGCAATGATATTTTCAATGATGGAATACAAACATTAAATTTGGTTCGTATGCTTGATTTATTCCTTGGAATTCCATCAATTTTATTAGACCATGATATAAACCAAATATATAGAAGAAAAATTTATGGGCATGCAGGTAGCCACAGAATACCAGAACATGGTTTGGAATATCGATGTCTTGGAAACTTTTGGATAAAAAGCCCAAAATTAGTCGAACTAGTTTATGACATCACAAGCTTTGCCATTGATTTTGTTGAAAACAATGAGTATGAAAAATTTTGGAGTATAAATGATTTACAATCAGAAGATGATGATATTTCTCTTGCTCATAATTGTTTTGGATATGATGTAAAATTATTGCAAAACAGTATCAATCATTGCAAAAAAAAGGAAGCAGAAACATTTATGAATATTGTAAGTTGTTACCTTCCTAATAATTTGGTTCAACAAATTACAGAATTGCAAAATGTAGATTTTGATTTCTACAAAGAATGGAATCTTTAATGTTTAATTTTTTTTCAAAAAAGATTGAAAAAAAAGAAAAAACAATGTTTCTATTTGTCGGAAGAAACCAACAGGTAGAAACATTATTGGAATTGTATCAATCAAATGATTACATAAAAAAAAATTATAACTTAAACATTTTGTCACCAGAGATAGAATGGTATCCAAAACCAAATGGAATCACAGATCAAAAATCATCTGTTGAAAAATTGGAAAATACGATTAATGAAGTAAATAAACTTATATGTTCAATAACCTCAAGTGATAATTTAAATCCAAATCAAGTATATTTATCTGGCTTTTCTTCTGGTGCTGCCGTGACATTAGGGCTTATAACAAATTACAAATATAAGGCTGCAATTAGTCACAATGGAACAATTTTAAATACTAATTCAATTGGGTATTCCAAGCACAAAAATCCAATTCTTCTTATTCATTGCAGAGACGATAGTGTTTTTAATTGGGAGGAAAGATATATGCCAACCAAAAACACTCTTTTAAGACAAAACTATAATGTTTCTGTTGTAGAAAAAAACTCTGGTGGGCATGTTATTTTAAAGGAAGATGTAGATTATGCTTCCGTATTTTTAAATCAAATCTGATTTCTTCTAATCAATCGACACATTTCTCTCATATCTATTTCCCGACATTCTTGACACGACCATGATAAATTTTTAAGAATGAATGCATGAACTTCTAAAGCAAGTCTCTTCTTATGTACAAATTTATATTTTCTACATTTATGACACAATGTTTTGGTATGATCTTTTTTTGTTTTTGGTTTAACATATTTTGTCTTATAAACAGATTTATCATGTTCTTTTTTATTTTTACGATAAAAGTCAAGCAAACTTTCTGGCATTGCTGGTACTGGGAATTGACATTCCTTTAAAAACCTATATTTAGTTCCATCTTCGTGAACAGATGGTGGCATAACTGAGCATACTTTGTTTGCACGAAATTCAATATCATGAAATTTTTTAACAGTAAGTTCAGAATCTGGATTAATGAATAAGTGATGAATTGATCTACTGCTTTTGAAGCAGGGATGCTTGTAGTTTCCTATAATATTTTCCAAAAGCTCATTGGCATCATCAGTATCGCCCTCAACATCAACTACTTTTCCCAATAGAATTGCAATATTGAATTTTTTTTCTTTATCTTTTTCTAAGATATGTTTCCATAATTTTGGATTATAAGATTCATTCCAATTTTTCAATAAAGGTTTTTTTGAACCAAATTTTAAAAGAATTGGCTTTAAACCCATGTTTAAATAATTGTTGAAATAAAAAACCAATTCATTATTCATTTTTATTCGCCAAAAGAATCTATCTTAAAATAACAACAAGGAGAAAAATGGGTTCAATATTAATCACTGGTGGAACTGGATTCATAGGGTCTAATCTGGCGGATGCTCTTTTTAAGTTGGGCCACAAAATTATTATAACAGGCACTGATAGTGAGCAAAACTGCAATCATCATTATTTTTGCAATAATAATTTGGATAACTTGGATAAAATTGGAAAAATAGACTATTGTTTTCATCAAGCAGCACATAATGACACGACTGACACCAATGAAAAGTACATGTATTCAACGAATTGTCTGTGGTCTTTGAAGCTTTTTGAAAAACTAAAGGATGCTGGTTGTGAAAAGATAATATATGCCAGTAGTGCCTCTGTATATGGCGATTTACAGTCTCCATATACAGAAGACATGGAGTTAAGCCCTTTGAATGTTTACGCTCAATCTAAGCATGTTTTAGAGTGTGTGGCTCAAAATTTTGGAGAGAAAAATAACATAACCATGATTGGATTGCGTTATTTCAATGTTTATGGAAGCCAAGAAGTCCACAAGAAAAAAAGAGCAAGCATGGTATATCAATTATGCCAACAAGCATTACACGATAAAGAAATAAATCTTTTTAAATTTGGAGAACAAAAAAGAGATTGGGTTTCAGTTCACGATGTAGTAGATTGCAATATAAAGTGTTTAGATTATAAAAAAAATGGTATTTTCAATGTTGGTAGTGGTATAGCAACATCAATGAACGAAATAGTAAACATTTTAAAAAAGCTTTTGAATAAATCAATAAAAGTAAATTATATAGAAAACCCTTATAGTTCAATTTATCAAAGTTTTACTTTGGCCAATATCGAAAAGGCAAAAGAAGAATTGAAATATATTCCAAAAATAAATATTGAAAATGGTATAAATTTATTGATACAAAACAAATAAAAAAGGCCAAGAAATAATCTTGGCCTTATATTATCATGATCTTGGTTTTACTAACTAATACCATCGAAGAATTTTTTGCTTGGGTCTGCCCCAAAAATTCCTCTCATCCAAGATTCATTTTTTGTTTTTCCAAATTTTTTCTTAGCAATCGAAGCTGCAAATTTCTCTGGCATGCCTTTTTTTACTAGTCTCTTGACCATATCTTCCATGCTTTCATCGCCAGCAACATCTTTAGATTTTACTTTTGATTTTTTATTTCCAAATTTTTTCTTAGCAATCGAAGCTGCAAATTTCTCTGGCATGCCTTTTTTTACTAGTCTCTTGACCATATCTTCCATGCTTTCATCGTTAACAACATCTTTAGATTTTACTTTTGTCTTTTTCTTTTTGTGAGTAGTAGCTTCACATTTCATGCATTTCATGCTTTTTTTACTCATGCACTTTTTGCATTCACAACCTTTATGATGCTTGGATTCTTCAAAGCCATCATGATCTTCTTCATCATGATCTTCTTCATCATGATCTTCTTCATCATGATCTTCTTCATCATGATCTTCTTCATCATGATCTTCTTCATCATGATCTTCTTCATCATGATCTTCTTCATCATGATCTTCATAACTTTCTTCTTCATCATGATCTTCATAACTTTCTTCTCCATCATGATCATAATCTTCTTTTTTCATTTTTTTAGATTTTTTTCCACAATACTTGCATTTTTTAGGGCCATCTGCCTGATCTTTTTTCTCAGCAGGATCAACCATTTCGCCATCTGGATGAACATTGGTTTCTTCTGGTTCTTCTTCCGCCTTTACTTCCGTGTGCATATTGTTCAAGAAGCCTAAAGACTGGGGTACAGAAATACCCAACATACGACTACCGAAATTTTCGTTTACATTTTTCCAATTCTTATAAGACAACATAATTACTCCAATCTTACTATGTAAGTGCATGAAAAATACAATGATATATCTTGTCATGATATTTATCGCATTTGTGTTGATTTTTAACAGCCAAATGCAGAATAAAAGAAAAGAAATGAATCTTATAGAGACATATGAAAGCAAGGAAGACTTTCAAAAATCTAAAAAACAGCCAAAAAACATATATGTAAGATCTTTGCAAATAAAATTAAAACATATTATAAATGTTAATTTAAATGGAAATCTAATCATAGAAGACAAAAAGTTTCATTTAATGGCAAGTGGTATTTTAGGAAAAGAAATTGATATTGGAATAAATGAAAACGAACTTTGGTATTGGGCAAAGAGATCAAAACCTAAAGGTTTATATTATTCAAAATTAAAAAATATAAATAAAACCAATTTAAAATCAGCACTTAATCCAAATTGGATCATGACATCATTTGGATTAAATTTTAAAAAAAACGATAAAAGCGAGATATTTCCATTTGGCGATAATATAATTATATTAAACAAAGATATAAATCATCTTAGTGAAAACAATACAATTGTTACGATTATAGATAAAAAAACAGAAATAATTTTAGGAAATTATCTTTATAATAATTTTGGTAAATTGGTAGCAAGTTCTGAGATTAAAGAATATCAAAAAATAAAAGATTATATCTTGCCAAAAATAATTTTTATTATGTGGCAAGACGAAGGAATTGGCATGGAATGGACTTTAAATGACATAGTTGTAGATTTGAATATAAATGATAATGCTTGGAATAGACCAAACATATACCCTTCTATAAATATTGGAAAATAATTATTTGCCAAATGATTTTTTAATCGCATCTCTTCTAGCTTGCTGTACTTTTCTTTTTTCTTGATTAGTACTTGAATCATTTCTTATTGGCGATGGTGTCTGAGAAGATGTTTGTGCCATGCTTTGTCTCTCTACTGGACCTATTATATTTCTATTTGTGGCACTGGCAGGTCTTAATGCCGAACTTTGAATAGGACCACTTTTAGATCTTGGGCTAAACGAATTATTTTTTCTACATCCACATCCCATAATTCCTCCTAAAGCATTTTAACTTTGTTTATTTTATCTTGAAGTTCTTTTGTTTTTTTATTCTTATCTAAATCATCGGCTTTCTTTTTACAGCCACAACTTTGTTTTGGCGTAACATAATATACTTTCTTTTGTTCTTCTTTTTTGTTAATATTTAACATGAAATATCTATGCATGAGGAATAATTAAATGTTCACAGAAGATCAAGTAAACGATATCAAAAAACAAGCAATTGAAATTATAGGTAAGAAATTCACTGAGGGTAATGATCATGAGGCGACATTACTTGCCAATCAATTTTTAAAAGTTGATCCAAAAAACACACAAATCATGCAAATTTTGGGATTAATAAAATATAAGTCTCATGATTACGAAACGGCAATTGAAATATTCAAACAAATCATTGAATTAGAGCCAGAAAACTATGAAAACTACAACAATATTGGTCTATGCTATTCCAGTATGGGAAAGTATTCAGATTCTATCGAAGTTATAAAAAAGGCGGTGGAATTAAATCCAAATCTTAACTTCGTTTATAGCAATTTGGGATTACAATACAGAAATAATAAACAAATAGAAGAAGCCATATCTTCTTTTGAAAAATCGCTTAAAATAAAACAAACTCCTGAGACTTGGGATATGCTTGGAAGTTGTTACGGAGAAATTAGAGACCTTGATTCAGCCGAAAAATGCCTTCTATCAGCTTTACTTATTGATCCTAATCACGCTGGATCTCATGTCAATTTGGCATCTATATATCAACTTAGGGGAGAATGGAAGAAGGCATGGCCAGAATATGAATGGAGATTTCAACTTTACGAACAAACAAAATTTTGGGAAAGCATTTATGATCCAAATACAAAATGGGATGGAAAAAAAGAAATAACAAACAAAAGAATATTAGTTCATTCTGAACAGGGAATTGGAGATGTTATTCACTTTTTTAGATATGTGAAATTTTTAAAAGAAAAAGGTGCAATTGTAATCTTACATTGCTGCGACACATTAGAATCTTTGCTGAAGCCATTTGTAGATGAAATATATGTAAAAGAACCATCTGAAATACCAATATTTTCCAAAAGGTCTGATGACTTTGGGGTTCCAAAGTATGATTATCAATGTTCCATAATAAGTTTGCCATATTTGTTAGATTTAAATCACATTCCAACTTCTCCATATTTAGATTGTTTTTCTGTTTTCAGTACAGATGACTATAAAAACTTTTTTAAAATAGGAATTGTTTGGGCTGGTAATCCTCAACACCCAAATGATTCTTCAAGATCTTGCCATTTAAAGTTTTTTAAATCCATACATGATTTGCCAAATGTAAAACTATTCAATTTGCAAAAAGATATGCGTCCAAGAATGTATAGGTTTCAAAACGAACCAATTGATCTTGCTTCTGATGCTGAAAACATGAAGATAATAGATGTTTCGGAATATCAGACTGATTTTGAAAAAACTGCTGCAATTATAAAGTCCATGGATTTGATTATAACTGTCGATACGGCAATTCTGCATCTTGCTGGAGCTTTAGATAAAATGACATTTGCTTTGATTTCAAATCAAAGTGACTGGAGATGGATGTTGGATAATGAAAAAACAGAGTGGTATAAAAGTGTAAAAATATTCAGACAAAATAAAATAGATAATTGGGAAGAAGTATTTGAATCCGTAAAAAACCAATTAAAGGAATTGTTGTGAAAATAATTTATCGCATAAGCGACAATGGATATATTAAACCTAAATTGACAAATGCAACAAAAAAGATTTGTATTGAAAATTTTATAAGTATATTTGACAAAATTGATATTGTCATAGCAGATAATTGCTCGCCATCTACTTTAGAATTTTTAAATACCAAAAAATTAAATGTAATTGAAACATCATTGGGAAATGCTGGATCTTTCCTATATGCCCTTAATATTGCTGTGTGTGAACCAGAAGATGAAATTATATATTTTGTTGAAGATGATTATCTGCATAGGCCTTTATGTCGTGGCTTATTAGAAGATGCCTTATCGATAGCCGACTATGCAACATTGTATGATCATCCTGATAAATATAGCAAATACTACAACTTTGGAGAAATATGCCATGTAAGAAGAATAAAAAATCAACACTGGCGGTCTTCAATAAGCACAACTATGACATTCGCATCAAAAGTAAAAACATTAAAAGAAGATATGCAAATATTCAAAACTATCTGCGAGGGTAGATTTCATCCAAATGATCATCAGATTTTTATAGACTTAAAAGAAAAAAATAATAGAAATCTATTTGTTTCAATACCAGGATTTGCATTTCATGCAGACATTAGCTCAAATGTTTGTGATATAGAAAACTTAGAGAATGAAATTGACGATTGGGTTATTGAATGGGCAGAAAAACAAATTCCAATTGAATATAATGAAATTTACAAATTACAAAAAATAAGTAACTTAAAAAAAATACTTATGATAAATCACCTTCTAAACAAAAATTGACTTTCTGTCTAAGTATTGAAAATTTACAATATTGCTTTTCAAAAAGAATGATGCATTTTCACGAACAAAAATGCAATCTGGTAATGTTGGGCTAGTTTCTTGAATAGACCTATGCTTCAATCCTTCGCTTATCGAATAAGCTAGGGATTGATTCCCAACGAATAAATCAGAGCCATTTATTACACATGCTAAATCCCAAGCATTTTTTGGCTTATAGTATTCGACAAATCCAAATGTTTTAATGAATGAATCATATTCTTCTTCAAAACCAACAAATACAGATGTTTTTTTATATTTTTTAACTATCGAGTGCCAAGGAAAATCATAATTTTTATATCTATTAGATCTAGAAAATACAACATCTGCAATTTTTTTCTTATCCGCTTCAATCCATGCCTCTTCATATTGGTGTAATGGCACATCAAATATGTTTATGTATTTTTCATAAATAAATTTAGAATCTTTATCGAGGCGAAAACAATCTAAATTTATTGTTGATTTAAATTTTTTAAAAAATCTAACAACTTCTTTGACATATTTTTGCTTTTCAAGAAGTGGCTTTATAAAATTGAATTTATTTTCGCATATACCAGATGAAGTTCCATCTGGCTTTTTTAAATTGATCTGTATTCCTTTGGGTTCAATCCAACTTTTTAAATTTTTTATATCATCTATAACTAATATTCCCTTACCATAAGTTTTTAATACTGGTAAGGAGTAAATTATATCTCCCAAATCTCCCGAATGCTTATATGTTTTGTCAAACAACATGAAAAATATCCTGCCACCATTATACTAATAATAGTGTCAGGATAATGAAAAATCACTTAATACTACTTACTGCACTTCTTTTTTGTCGCAATTGTCGCAGTTGTGGCAGTTGTGGCAGTTGTTGTCTTTTTACAGACACGATCACTACTTTCCTTGCTTTTAGACGCAATTGTTGCCACCAGACAAATAGGATCGCCTTTTTCCTTCATGGTTATATCGCTATAACCAAGTTTTTTAGCTAAGTTTTTAGCAACATAGCTCAAAGATGATCTGGTCGTAAATTGATGATTTCCATCAACCTTACAAAGCCTACCAGTAAGATTTGGGATATCTACTGATGCCTCGAACCATTGCTTTACATTATTCTTACGAGTAAGAACATTTACCAAAAGATTGCTTTTTCGATTCATGATACACCTTATGGAATAGGTTTAAGATAATTCATTATAAGCTTTTATCTTTTAAAAATTCAATGTTTATTTTTAAATTTCATAAGAAAGTTTATTTAAATTGAAAATTTTCATTTTTGAATTTATAAATTTGTTGCTTCCAAATGTTGGCAAGCTTATCGCAGATTTTCGTTCAGCAATTGAAACATCTAGATCTTTTTTTATGGTATTGTATAAAAATGATGATTCAATATTTAGTTGCCATAAATTAAAACAAATTAACATTTCAATTATTGTCTTTTTAATCTCATTCAAAGAAACTTTATTGTAATCATTTCCAATTTTATTTATATCAACGAACCAATAAAAGTTTTCTTCATCATAATTCAAACATGGATTGCGTAATCCAATTTCTTTATGCAAAAAAATCATTTCGTTCAATTGCGATAGCCATATAGACTTATAGTTATTTTTTATATAAAAATTTTCATACCAATGGTAAATCACAGACTTTAATGAAAAAATGAATATTGGATTATCATTTAAATGATAATTATTTCTATAACAAAACTTACAATAAAAAAAATTATCATAAAAATCTTGAGGATATTTATTTACATTATCATCGCTCAAAATAACTTCTTTGTCACAAAACAAACAAGATTTAAAAAAAGTATCTGATATTTCCCTTAGCATTTTTTGCTTAATGGGAAAAAATTCCACATTATATTCATACATAATATGACCCTTTATATTTTATAAGAAGTAATCCTTTGGTTAATGTTATAATAGAATAATTACTTTTAATGTCAATAAGTATAAAAAGGTTGATAACTTAATTTATTTTATAATTTTTAAGGTTATGACTCTAAATAGATTGTATGACTTTAAACTTACTTAAGTCAGTTTTCAACGAAATCAGAGAGGTTAAAACATGAAGTCTTTTATAGAATTTTGTCAAAAAAGTAAAAAAGAATTACCAGTATATGATGTTTCAGAAAAAACAGCAAGAGGTGGCATCATGAGTTGGGCATATCCAGATGGTTATGTAAGAAGCCATTATCCAGGTGCATATTTTACCCCAAAATCAGCAGATGCCTTACAGAAAATGGGCAAAAATGCAGATGATGAAAATAAGGTCGATCATGGCCAATTTAAATATAAGTCACATAATCATCTTGAAGCTTAATTGATTTAGATATTTAAAAAGCACATGTTTAAATCATGTGCTTTTTTTTATTTAGATTTTGCAATTTCCATTCTACTTTTATGGTCTTCTGAAGTCACAGACTTACCATCTTCTGGGATCATATCTTTATGATTTTCCCAATATCCCCACATATCATCATTTGAAGGACTTTGAAATATCATACCCCTTTTGTGGTATTTTTGAATTATTTCTTCAACCCGTTGCTTGGAAAGTGCTGATTCTTTAGAAATTTGAGATACGCTTCTCCATGTCCATTTTGGATGTCGAGACAAAGCAATAAAAAAACCTTGCTCTTCATCGCCTTCTTTACATCCTTGCGGGTAAATATCAGTCCAACTTTTTAATTTTTTTTTAGACATGTTCAACCTTTATTTTGTTTAGTCAATAATATTATAGTTACGAAATTATAAAGCTTATTGATCTTTTTTACTATATTAGTTTGATCGTCACTTTAAAATAGGAAATTTATGAGAAGAAAAAAAGTCACAAAAGAAGAAAGAATGCAAAAAATAGCAAATAATTTAGCTGGTACTGGACTCTATATCTATGAGAATAATACCAGTGGTTTTTTGAATCTGCCTAAAAAATCTTCGGATGGAATTAAAGTTGTTCCGCCCAAAGGTAGATTTAAAGGAGATAGCTATTTTATGCTATTGGTCAAACCACCACAAAATCTTTTAAGATTTATCCAAGAAATAAAAACAGAGGAGATAGAACCGATGAGTGAGAAAAAACTTATTTTAGATCAACCAGATATGGTCACAGCAAGAGGCACAGTAGAGCATGTTGTTGATGATATATCTCCATTGAAAAACTTGCGTGATTCGGTTGATAACAAACAACAAAAAGATATTTTGTTAAATGAAAATCCTATGGATGGCATAGAAATCATAATCGCATAACAAAATAGTGTACACAAGTTCACTTGTTGGTATGCATTTTGATAAAATTTCATTAAAAATACAATAATTTATTTTGTAAGGAACATGTAAATAATGTGCCACTTTGAAATCCAAGAAATGAGGTTACATGCCAACAAGTATTCGATGGATTGCACAAAAAAACGAATTCTCTTGTGGCCCAATTGCTATTTTGAATATTTTAAAATGGATTGGCTTTCATGTAAATTACAAGAAAGATTATAATTTCTGGAAGAAAAAATGTAAGTGCGATTATTCGGGAACACATCAATCTAATTTTCAATATTGTTTAAATAATTTAAAAAATATTACAAATATCCCAAAACATCTTCCAACAATATCTTCAATAGAAGATGCTTTGAATACAAACCAAATCGTAATTATGAAATCAACATTCATGGTTGATTCAAAAAAGGATCTTGGTCATTTTTTTATAATATCTGAAATGACGGATGATAAATTCTTTTGCATAAATGATTTCAAATCATCACATAAATGGTATGACAAAAAAGTTTTCGCCCAATATTTTTTGCAATACCACAGATCATATTGTGATACTTGCTGCACATCAAGCTTATGTGGAGTGTCACCATATGCATGGTTTGTAAAAAAAATAAATTGATTTTATTATTCAAAAATGAAAATCCAACAACCACAATTAGAACATATTTCCAAATTAGAAAAACACATGCAATTGTCACAAATCATTTTGGGCCTCTTTTTAATGAAACGGATTTAAGCTTCTCTTGATGATTGTTTGGCTGCGTTTTTAAATGATGCATCATATTATGAAGCTCTTTTGCAATTTCTGATGCACTGTCTGCACACTTCTTGGTTGATTGGATTGAGATTGTTTTTCTGTCTTTGTTGTAAAAACCCTTAGAAACTAAGAAGCATTTTTCTTTATCACTCCATGTAACCAAACCAGTCCACTCTCCATCATCCCAATTTCTTGAAGAAACAAGAAGTCTTAATGGTTTCTCGTCAAAAACATGTTTTGTATGAAATCCATGTTTTTTAAGACCAGCACTAACATACCCCAAAACCAGCTTTGCAAATCCATCCAAAGCATCATCCATGGTTGTACGATAATTTACACTAATGCTATATCTTGAAGTTTCAGCAGATTCTGTCAATTGACTATTAACATGTTCGTGAACTGATTTTAGGTTTCCTTTTAAATTTACCTTAAAATATTCAAGTGCAATTTCTAAAAAGTCCTCTCTATTGATAGACTTTAAATTTAAATTTTCTAAATCTTTTTCTTTCTTCCAGTCATTAATTGATTTCATATGTCCACCTTTTTTTGCCACAATCCCATATTCTTGCTAATCCTAATTCAAGACACCATTCTCTTTCTGTTGTATTTATAGGACAACCATTTTTATTTTTAGCTTGAGATTGTTTACTTATTCTTTTATTTGGTTTTTTATAATTAACATAGCTATAATCTGGTTTGAGTTCGCAATCCAAATTAAAACCTAATTGTTTGTATACATTACCTAAACTCCAACGATTATCACTCCATGTAATTACTTTTTTGTAATTATTATTTCTAGCCCATTCTAAACACTTTTTAAAAAGCTTACTACTTCCTCCAACAATATTGAAATTTCTTTTAAAGCATAAACGATCTAAAGTCAGCAAGATTTTATTTCTGTGATGCCTACCAAAAGACATAGAAGCAACAAGATCATCTTCGTAAAATAAACCATAAAAAACAAGACCTAGATTGTTGCTTTCCTGCAAATGATTAGAATCACAAAATTGTTTGAAGTCTTTTTTAGACAATTCCTTTAAATTACATTTTCTAGCATAAATCTTTATCTGTTCTTTTTTCAGAATAGACATCAAAATGCCTTTGCATTTATTCTCTTGATGTTTCCATTCATCTTCAAATATCGTAATTAAACGAATGCCTTTCTCTTGGCACTTTTTGTATTTTTCATAATGATATAATGATAATCTTGGAGATAAAGATAATTCGTTGTGCCAGAACAAACCACAATACTCTATTGCTACATTAACATTTTTATCATAAAGGTCTAATTCTTTTCCATCCATTACAGAATAATCTGGTTCAAAATTAAATCCTAATGAATTAATCCATGTTCTTATCTCTTCTTGTGTTTTTCCATAAATTTGATTTTTCTTTAGAAAAAGTGGATTTGGAACTCCATACTTATCCAAACATGTTTTTAAAAATCTTTTTTTAAATTCTTCTGTTTTAGAATAATTCGTATGCCCATATCTAAGAATACAAGTTTCTTTGGCTTTCGTTCTATTTGATGGCAACTTAGATGTATGGTCAACGCCATAAAGTTCTAAAAAAAGTAGCCTTCGATTTATCAGATATTCTTCTGTTTGAGTGTAACTTTCTTTACCAAATTTATCTAATGATGTTTTTTTTCTTTTTTCTAATACACCTTTATTCAACATGGAACTTTCTTGTCCATATTTTTTCAAATTAGATTCTATAACCTTGCTGTAAAAATCACTATGTTTTGCGTAATTATCAACACCATATCTTTCAATGCAGGTCGCCTTGTATCTTTCAAGTATTTCTTGATTTAAAAATAAAGATGTAACTCCATATTTTTTCAAAAGTGATTTGTTTCTCTTGTTTTTAAATTCTTCACTAGAAAAGTAATTCTCACATCCATGTTTTTCTAAATTTTTTCGCTTTCTAACAGCTATTACTTCCTTCATTTTCTCTTGATGGATTTTGCTTTTTTTTAAAAATTCATTTATTTCTATTTTTTTATTTTTTTTGCATGACTTTTGGTCACAACTATCTTTATCAATATTTTTATTGGATAAAATTCTACTTCGTTTATTCCTTGGTAATTCCTTACCACAATAATCACATTTAATCCAAATCATAGACTTTGTAGAATAATCCTCATAGGGCTTATCCAATTTTTCTTTTATGATCATTGATTTAATTACCCCATGCTTGGGCCAAGAACATCCCCAAAACGAGACAACAATCTTTCTTCCCATTCCTTCTTTTCTTCCAAGCCTTCTTGAAGAATTTGCTGTCCATCAAGTTGCACTCCACCATTAGGGCCAGGAGGATTAGAAATTTTACTTCTAATTCTTCCTAAAATTATTTTTGAAAAAGCCAAAGCCCCTTCTTGCATTGCTTGAGTCACTTGTTTAAAGTCTGGCCTTTTTTGCAAATACCTAACCAAAACAGGATAAGACCTAAATGGAGTAGGGTAAACTTTTATATGGTTATAACCGCCCAACCACTCCCATCCACCCTGTTGTCCAGATATACGATTATAAGTGTCTTCGTATTGTTTGTACAATACCCACTCATTCATCTTACCCCATACTGGAGTTTGTGGATTGATACCACCAGCAACACTACCATATGCACCTGCACCCATATATTCCAATGGTATAACGCCACCAAGGTCAGATGCAGAAAACGCATATTGTGCAGTTTCCCTGTAAGATACGGTTCTTATGTATCCAACATCGTTAGGCATTTCGTAAACCGACTGCCCAGGTGTACTATTGAATGTATAGTACTGAAAGTACTCCATAGGAGCATAATCTTCAATTATTTGCAATGCAAAGTCTATTGAATTGCTAATTTGCTGTTCGTCTAACTCTATTGTGATTACTGGTGCGCCTAGCATAGTAAGAACATATTCACGAATCTGTTCTCTGACTTTGGCACGATTTTTTCTTTGTCCAATTTTGACGAGTGGATCGGTTGGACCTAAATCGCCAGAATTAGTACAAGCCAAACAATTGTATTGTTCTTGTGTTGGGCGAGGAATATATAACATATTGTTGTTCATAATACATATATAGTTGAAAATAAAAATATCTGATATTTGGAGATGAAATGAATTTTTTAAATTTCTTTGAAAACAAATTATTGTTAGAAATGGCCAAACAAGGCGACAGACCAAGAGGTGCTATAAAATTAGATGATGATGATATAGAATTTTTATATCAATTTCCTCCACAGTATTGGACTCAAGCTATATATCAAAGATATAATCATGACCTTTTTAATGCTCTTAAAAATAGAGAAGGACAACGAAGAAAGAAACAAGAAGCTATGATTTCTATATTGAAGTCAGCATTGAAAAAAGGAAATTTTGAAGAATTAAAATCCTCCGATTTATTTTCTAAAGATCAGATTATCTCTATAAGAAAAAATTATGGCAAAGATACCAAATGGAGAGAAGAATGGAAAGATGATGAAGAAGCAATTGAAAATGCAGCGGAAAATATTGCATATTATGCAGTAGAAAAACTTGTGCCAGATGCAACCGATAAAGAATCTGAAACTTATAGTCTTAATAAAGGAAAAAAAACAGACAAAGTAGTAGCAAAATCATTTACAAATAGATTAATTCACAAATTAGAAAGAACTGTTGGCGAAAAACATAGTATATCTTCTGGTCTTGACCCTAACAAAGTTGGTCTTTATGGTTTCGATTTAGCAAATCCAATTAAATCAGCACATAAAGTAGAGGGAAAAGATCAGCATCAAACAGATGGTCTTATTTTTCCAACTATCCATAGTGCTAGAGAATCTATTGAAAAATTACTTGGAATGAACTTTCATAGATATTTTGGAGAAATGCCAGAGAATAATTCTACACAAGATATTCCTGATTCTTCATCACCGACAAGAAAATCAAATATTGCGATTCATTCTTGGGGAAAAATACCTCACAATAGACAAGATTATTTTAAAGATAGTGTTTTAAAAGACGATTATGTAAGAGGTAGAGAAAAATATTATGATGAAGTGATGCCTTGGTTCTTGTTTGATAAACCCCAACTTGAATCAGTTTATGGAAAACTTAAAAGATCTGGCTATCCTATAGGTGCAGAAAGTATAACGAAAATAGCTTCATCTCCAGAATTCACAGAACAAGAAAAATCATTTTTCGCCACTGACAGACAAGCTTTAAATCATTTAGTTTTATATAAAGATTTAGCAGAAGGAATAATAAGACCAAATAAAACTAGTTTCAAAAAAGTAGTTGGTCAAAATGTAATCATATGGGAAGACAATATAACTAAAAAGGCATTTCGAGATTCAGTTAAAAATCAAAGCGAAAGAAAAAAACTCATAGCAGATTTTTGTAAGGCAGATTTTGAAAATTATAGAAAATCAAATCCAGATGTTAAAGGACCACCAATTCCAAATATTGCACCAGAAGGAATGTCAATTTCAGATGATCAGCATGTGCATTTGCCTTTATTTAAAAAGAAAATAAATTTAAATGGAGAAATTGTAGAAATTGACATGCCATTTGTAAAAGGATCAAAATATTTTAGATATGCCAATCAAAAAGATCCAGTAGAAAATAGACATGGATACCAAAAGAATATAGTTCATTTAGCTCATCACGCTTATAGAAAAGAAAGTAGCAATGGGCATATGAGTGGAGCCTCAATCCATCCAAATCAAAATACTCCAAGAGTAACCGAAACTATAAAAAAAGGCATTCCAAATTATACTGAAAAATATAATAGGGTTTTTGGAGAAATGGAAAAAGACAATGATGGACTTTATGTCGATATTGTAAACGGAATAGAAAGGGCAATAAGATTAGAAAACAATAATAGGCTTGTTAATACAAAATATTTGAGAATAATTTTGTCAAATAATATTCAAGAAATTCACAATATAATTGTAAAAAAATTAGAATCACTTTTAAGTAATAATGAAATGAGTTCAAAAGATAAAAGAAGATTATTAGCATTCAATACGACTAAAAGCATTATGCAACAAAACACATGGGGTAGCGGTTCGGTTAGAAAAAGAGTTTTTAAAATTCGTAAAAAAAGAAAAATTCCAACAACTTTGATATCCCCCCAACAAATTGCTCATGCTAAAAAAATTACAGTTGAAAATTTGGCAGAATTAGGAAGAAGACGATTTTCTGCTGGTCACGCCTTTCCTTTTAATATGGAAAGAATTAGACATATTATAGATGAAATTAAAACTAAGGCACAACAAGAAGAAGAAAAGAATCCTCTTTATCATGTTCAATATGGTTTAGAAAGCAAAAAAATTGTAAACTTTTTAATTACAAAATTCAGAACTAAAAAAATGCTCATAGATGCAATGACTGGATTATTGAAATTGATAATTTACAATACTGGAGTTTATGGAGAAGATTTAGAAGATAAAACAAATAATTTGTTGAAGCCAATTGTTGGAAATAAAAAGAAAACGATGCCAAATATTGTTTCTGATTTTCAAAGTTTGCAAATAGTTCAAAATGCTTTAGGAGGAATCAGACAACCTGTTGATGCAAATATGCCATTGCAAGCAACAAAAACTTTTTCCCCAGTTGAATTTAAAACTAAAAATAAAAGAAGCAAAAGCAAAATAATAAGTAGTGGAAAATTTGCTAGAGATCCACAAAAACTTTTAGATGATGGTAAGTATTTGGAATTATCTCACAATGGTCTCTTTATGATCCATAATAATAAGGAAACTCTTTTGAATTTGAGAAGATGGGTTGTATCACAAAAAGAAAAAGGACTAATAAAACAAAAAGACTATGATGATTCTATAAAATCTATAGATCATTACATATCGACAAAATGATAACATTTAACGAGGAATAAAATGGCTGAAAATTCTAACTGGCTTAACTTTTTATCAAATCCAAGATCCCATTACATAAAGAAAAGTATGTTTGCGATTTTAAAGGAAAGATATGGAAAAAATGAACAAATCTTGGAAAGATTAAGCCATCATTTAATTGTTGAAAAAGATTTAAAAGACTTTTTGGCCATGATAATAGATGTTTATGAAATTGGATTTTTCAAAGCAGTAGAAGATCAAAAGGAACAATTGAAAAATCTTGGATTGGGAGTAAAAATAACATCAAGAACAGAAAACTAAACTCCTTCAAAATGAGGCTGATAGTTTGATGGAATACATATGTAAATAAATCCATTTCCTTTTTCTTCCTTACTGTTTACCCTCCACCATCTTTTTGTGTTTGATTTTGGATAGATTACACTTTCTGATTCGATTTTTAATGTCGCCCAGAATTTATAATACAAATCCTCTTCTTGTACCACAATTGCCTCAAAAGAAAATGGATTGTCATACTCAATCGAATTATACTCTTCGTTATAAAGAGAATCTGTTTTTTTCAATACTATTGCTGGTAAACAAAACATAAATGTTTTTTTGATGTCATTTTTACCCTTAACATTTTTATCTTTTACAACAATAGCTTCTTTTTTTTCTACATCATTTATCGAATTGTTTGAAATTTCATTTTTGGTCATCTCCAATTCTTGAACAAATGTATCTTTTAAAACAAGGTTTGATTCCATCTTGTTTACAACTTGATTGCTTTTATGTTCAATCGAATTCCATTTCATATTATGAAGAATATAGTCTGTCCATATGCTTTGATTTTTCATCAAGGCGTTTGGGCTTTGCAATCTATATGTTGATCCATCTTTATTTCTAAGTGCCATTTTTTTTTACTATTAGACTAATTTATATTAGTATGATTGTTGCATCTAATAATATTTAAATAAAAATTGGAAAAAATTTATGCATATTATCTAAATATGCTAGATAATAGGAGAAATAAATATGAGCTTACTTGTTCCTGATGTTGGTGAAATTTTAATGCTTCAGTATTTGGTAAACATGCTATCTACTGATGGAACCGCTGGTACTGCCAATGGACAAAGACTATTGAGGTTGTTTACGAACAATCTTACACCTGTAGAAGCCACTACTTTAGCAACTGTTACCGAAGCACTAGGAGGTACAGGGTATACTCCTGTGACCTTAGTCGGTTCAAGTTGGACAACCACTCAAGTTGGTGGAACTACAACCGCAGTTTATAGCGAACAGACATTTACATTTACTACTGGTGTTACAGTTTATGGCTATTATGTAACAAGCATTTATGGAACACCAGCCTTATTATGGCTCGAAAGATTCTCTGGTGCGCCTTTCATTTTGCCTTCTGGTGGTGGTCAAATCGCTATTTCTCCAAGAATTAGCTTGGATTAAATAATCAAATTAAATTAAAAAAAGAGACTAATAAAAAATTAGTCTCTTTTTTTTTCAATTTATTATATAAATAAAAAAGAGGTTTATATGAAATTAAAATTTAACGAATGGCTTCATGATGGAATGTTTGAAAATCGCAGTTACACCTTCTTTATAAAAGAAAATGTAGTATCTGATCCAAGATTAGTAATATCCGATCCAAGATTTAAAATGATGGATGAAAGCATGCCAATTATGTTCAATATTGAATTTGATCATAGAATTCTTCAATTTGCTAAAAAAATTGCAAGTATGCCTACTAAAGCAGATGCCAAAGAAAAAATAACACATATAGATGATTTTCTAAAAGTAAAAAATCCAGAAGTAAAAAAAGCAATCAAAAATAATATTCCGACTGGAGTGATGGGGGAATTACCATCACATGTTTCTATGTTTCCGATAAAAAACACTTCCATTAACGATGATCATTCCTTCAAATCTGAATGTGAAAAATATATTGAAGAATTCCCAACTATAGATGAAATACATGATAAAAATAGAAATATTGATTTTTACAATATATTAGAACAAGCGGCAAGAGTGGCAAAAAAAGGAACAGGTAGCGAAATGGAGACAGAAGAAATAACTCACCTTATGATTTCTGGTGAAAAAAAACCTACAAAAAATCCAAAACATGAATACATGAATATAAAATTCCCTAAAGTAGATGGAACAGAAATATTCAATAAATTTAATAGTGGTGGATATGATCAGATTATTGCCAATACAATTATTGAGAGAAATAAAGAAAAATTTTCACCTAAGACAACTGAATCTAAATGGCTATTTTCTTTTGTTGGTCAAATGAAAAATATTATTGCAAAACAAAAAGAACCAGATGTTAAATTAGGAAAGTATTGGCGTGCAATTGCCCAAGTTCAAGGTAGGGATGTATCTGCTAGAAAAGATTCAAAAGATACAGAAGATGCAGAAAAATTCCAAGTTAAAGAGCCTTTAAAAAGACAAGATGTAGGTATTGAAAAGCTTTCTAAAAAAGTTGAAGAAATAATTTCAAATATTAATTCATATGATGACATTCCACATGTAGATTTGTTAAATCCAATTGAATCTAAATCAAAAAAGGCAGATTGGGAAAAAAAACAAAGACGAGCCACATTACTGAAAGAAGCATTTAATGCCGTAACAAAAATTTTAGATCAGATTAAAGGCAATTTATCTATATTTGTAAATAGAGAAACTAAAAAGATATTTAATGCTAATGATATTGGATTTAAAGTATATAATCCAGAAACAGGAGGAACAAAAAATCAAGATGGATACGAAGGAAAAGAAATAATAACTTATAATACAATACAACAAATTAATATTCTTTATTCTAACATTTTAGATAAAGCAGCAAGTGAATTAAATGACGAATCAATTACTAAATATGTAAATGTAATTAAAAATCAAACGAAAAAAGATAGAGACCGAGGTAATATAATTGTATGAGTGAGGTAAAAATTGCTTCGTAACTTAGACGGATCATGCTATAAATCTGTTGGTAGCTTTCAACAATACAATCCAGAAGCACCAGAACATGATCTTTTCAATCAATGGGATCAAGAATCTATCATGCGTGGTGGATCTCCATTTTATTATTATGAAGTATTTATTCAAAATCAAACTTTAGATCCTCTTTATCTTGAAGATAGAGGTAAAATATTTTCAAACAATCCAGTAATGTTGTGGTGCAATTACGAGCCTATTCCATCACAAAATGAATTAACTCAGTTCGGTATTGATTCACCCGATGAAATGAGATTTGAAGTAAATTACAGAACAACTTTAAGAACAATAGGACATCCACCAAAAATTGGATCTAGAGTTTTTACACCACATCTCCAAGAAAATTGGGTAATAATCCAAAGAAACTTGGGAGAATTTAAACTTTGGGGTTCCTTGCGTCTTGAATTAATTTGCCAAAGATTCCAAGAGTCTGTTACTACTGGAGAAGGTGAAGTCACTCAAAAACAACCAGATGTTAAAATTAAAATTGTATAGGAGATAGAAATGAAGTCATTTTTTGAATTTTTTGAAAAGATTCGTGCAGAAAAAAGGTTTTACGAACAAGATGCTCAACCACAACAGCCACAGCAAAATGCTCAACCACAACAGCCAGATATGCAAACTGCACCAGATGCGACACCAGAAGAAACAAATGATAAGGCCCAATCACAAGATGATAGCCAGAATCAACTTTCTGAGCCAGCACACGATCCAAAATTAGAAGAGCTTATGAAAACAATCAAAGATGCAATGCCAGATTTAAAGCCAGCAAGTAAAAAAATGTTAAAAGAACTTCTAGACAAACTTTCATCTCCAGAAGAAGAGACAGAAGAAGATCAAGGACAGCAATCAGATCAAGGACAGCAACAATCGCCAATGCAGCCAGCACAACAGCCAGCACAACAGCCAGCACCTGATTTGCAAGCAGCACCAATTGCTGGTCAAGATCCTAATGCACAATAGTTGATTTGCTGTTGGAAAAAATTTTCTTATCGATATTAAAAAATATGCGAAGTGGAATTTTAGGATTTTTAAGCCTTGGATATCCTGTAAATATCAAAGGCTTAAATTCACTTTGTCTCTTTTTTAGTTTGAATGGTTTTATTTTCATTTTTTATAAGTTTTCTTTTAATTTTAGATTTTGGATTATCTTTAATAATTTCTAAATGTTGTTGCACAAAAGGACAACCATGCTTAGAAGCTACAGATCCAAGTTTCTTATATTTATCATCAAATTTATAACCCTCATCTGATTTCCAAGAGTGGCCAGAAATTTTTCTAGCCTCATCAGTCAAAATTTTATCTTGCACGAGTCTGCTAAAAATTTCATTTTGCGTCATCTCATTTATATCATAGTGTACTTTTTTCGGTAAAATCAAAATTTGAGCATATGGTTCATCTTGTCTAAAAATATATTTTTGACCTTCGCTTGGATTTTTGAATACTACAAAAAATATTTTAGGCCACCAACTTGTTTGCAGATGACCAGCAACAGCAATTGGAACTGTATTTGTACTGTCTGTATAAAATCTTGGATGTGGCTCAATTCTAAGAATCATATCATCTGGAACCTGTATATCCACACAACTAGTCATGCCAAAATGACCATCTGCAAATTTCATAAATGGTGGTAAAGTAACACTATCTTTAGCTACTATTTTGTTTTCTTCTGTGAAATCTCCTTCAAACAACAATTCCCCATTCTTCATCTTTACATGACACTCAGTTGAAAATGGATAAACAAGTTCAAGACCATAAGTCGAAGCTTCAACAAAAGGCTGGCAATGCCAAGGTTGAGCCTTTGATCCATTTTCATGAGTTAGATCAGATCCAGCCCAACCGGGAATTTGTAATTTTATTGGTTTTGGAGATTTTCCCAAATGCCATGTGCGATACTTTACTCTAATACTTTCAGACATTTTTTGTTGTCTCCCTAATAGATAATACCAAAGGAAAAAAATGAACGATATCAATCATCCATCAAAAGGCCTCAACGAATGCAATGACAAGAGTCCAATAAATTATAACCCAAATTTGGACATAATGCCAGACAACTGTAACCTTGATCCAACAAATTCCAGAAATGTAAATGATGAAACATTAAATTGGCTAAAAGACACGACAAATAAAAAAGTTGGTTTGGGTGCAGCCAATCTTTGTGACCCTGTTCAAAAAGGATCAATCATCAATGATCCTTTTAATCCAGATAAATCAACAATTTATAGATATTCAAAAGCAAAAAGAGCTTGCGATGATGCCATGCGTGATCTTTTTACAGACATCATAGTAATAGATGAAAACGGAAAAGCCCATCCTATTCCAATTATATGGGGAACAAAAGAAAAAGCTGTTGCTGCAATTCTTTTAGATAATGTTCGCAAAGATGAAACATTGGTAGTAGATAGAATCAAATTGCCTATGTTGGCAATTCATGATTCTGACATTCAATTTGCGATAAGTAGATATGTGTATCATAAAGCATTAGACTATAGAAGATATTTAAGAGAAGATAATAAACCCGGAGTTGCAATAAGCGAAAAATATGATAGAGATACAATTTTTGGATTCGCAAGAGGAATACCAGTCGATATATCTTACACTTTGCATGTTTGGACATTATATCAAGAAGATATGAATCAAATTTTAGAACAAATCTTGTTAAAATTTAGTCAGACTGCATATATAAAAGTGACAGGTGTGCCTTATGAGGTAATTGTAAAATTAGATTCTATTGCAAATAATTTGGAATATGAATCAGGCGATCAAGCAATTAGAGTTGTAAAATATCAGTTTGTTATGACAACTGAGACATTTATACCTCAACCAATAAGCAGAAAGAAAGCAGTCCTCAAAACAAAATTTGATTTTGTAGATGGACTTAGTGAAAATGATATTACTGAGGTTATGGCGAGATTGGAAAAGAATGTAAAGGAACTTAAATGTTAGAAATAAAAAACACGCAAAGATTTCCAGTCCAACTTATCATACGATCAAGAAAGGCACCACGCTCTTTCACGGTTTTGAATATTCCTGGCATTGGAGGCGGAAAAAATATTTTTTTGCTAGAAGATGAAAGGGCAACTGAGTATATAGACAGAGCAGTTAATGACGGATTGATTTCTGTCAGGCAAATATCAAACAATATTATGTTAACAAAGGGAGAATAAGACTATGGCAATATTAAGAGGGTTTCCACCATCAAACACAATCAGTCCTAGCGTTAGAATTGCTGAGAAAGATTTAAGCTATATAGCACCAGAACAAACGCTTCATCGTGCTGCACTTATTGGTTTTGCCAGCAAAGGCCCAGTAAATATTCCTACGATTATTTCTAATAGTCGTGCGTTAAGAACAATATTTGGAAATCCTCATCCTCAAAGCGGAGATCCATATTTGATCTACGCAGCAGAACAATACCTCTTGGTAGCAAACGAACTTTATATTGTTCGTGTTGCCGATACCGATCCAGTAAGTGATGAATGTGCAACAATAGCAGAAGTTGATGTTCCTGCTGCTGGTACAATCATTAATATTATATCTGATACCGCTGGACCTTATGTTTTTGATCAAGACTCCTTCTTCCGATGGAGATTAAATGGTGTTCTCAGCCATAAAACCTTAGTAGTGTTGGAAAGTGGTGGTTACACTGTTGAAGCTTTAGTAACTGCTCTTAATGATCAACTTGACATTGACAATGATGGCATTGAATTTTACAAAGACGAGTCGGCAAACACAATTTCGGTTAGAACAGTTTGGGCATATGGTCCAGAAGCCGAATTAGAATTGGTTTCAGTACAAAATTCTATCTATGGCGATTCAGTAGCTAATGGAAATCCAACTGGTCTTGGAACTGGAATGACAGCAGCAAGCACAACTGGCGATATGGAAATGTATCCTGATGTAGCTTATCAAACCCCTGGTGATTATGATTTCACTGGTCTTACTGGACTTAATATTCAGTTGGTTTTAGACGGAACAGACAATGTTTTGATTGATAATGTTGTTCAAGTAATCAGTTTGGAAGACTTTGAAGGTGGCGTAGCTGATATTGATGATATTATAACTAACATTAACGATCAACGAGTTTCTGAGAGTGGTACACTTCCGGGCGGTTGGGTTGTAGAAAAAGTCGGAGATGGGCAATTAATGATTTCTACATTGCATTATGGTCGTGATGCTCGTCTTCGCATTAAACCAGATAGCACAGCAGCAGGAATATTCGGACTCTCTACTTTAACAAAAGTTGGCGATAGTCCTAGTGGTGTAACTGGTGATAGTGGCGTAGAAGGTTATGGCAGAGTCAATGGTGATGTTAACGATGGCACAATGACCTTCACTATTACCGCAGAAACTGTTGGTATAGACGGAAATTATACCCAAGTTGTAGTCAAGACTAATAATCGTGATTCTAACTGGGTATTTGAAGTTTATAACAATGGCGCACAAGTTGAATCTTGGGGTCAGCTTACAAAAAATGACACTAGCACATTCTATGTTGGAAGCTATCTCTCTCTTGTTTCTGACTATGTTCGTGTAGTTGACAATACTGATACTACTGCTGGCCCTGCTGATGGCACTTATACCCTTGCAGGTGGTTCAGATGGTATTCCTTCTGATCCAGACAAGCAAGATTCTTTGTTAATCGGTAGTTCTATTGGTTACAATGGAATCTATGCAGTAAGTGAATCGGAACAAATCGATATAGATCTTATTGCAGTTCCAGGCCATAGCAGCACAAGCGTTGTGACTGAACTTTTATATATGTGTCAAAACTTCCGTATGGATTGTATGGCTATTATCGATAGTCCATTTGGTCTAACTGTAAGTGAAATTGTGGCATGGCAGAATGGAACTCATCCTTTAAACTCCACACGATTTGATAGTGATTTTGGTGCCTTGTACTGGCCTTGGGTTAAAATTCGTGACAATTACAATCGTGTAGATGTATGGTGTCCACCTAGTGGATCTGTAATGGCAGTATATGCTCGAAGTGATAGTTTGGCTCGTCCTTGGTTTGCTCCAGCAGGTTTACTCAGAGGTTTGGTTCCAAACATTAGTGATGTATATGCTAGACCAACTCAAGAAGAAAGAGACTTAATGTATGGTTATAGAAACTGTATTAATCCTATTATTACATTTTCTGATACAAATGGTTTCGTTGTTTGGGGTCAAAAAACTATGCAACGAAGACCTACTGCTCTTGATAGAGTAAATGTTCGCAGAATGATGTTTTATATTGAAAAGCAAATTAAAACTAAGAGCAAGGGATTGTTGTTTGATCCACATGATGATGTGTTCACAGCCAACTTTATTAGTCTTGCCACTAAAGTTCTTCAAGAAGTTCAAACGGCTAGAGGCATAACGGCATTTATCGTGAAAGCTGATGCTGAACTTAATACTTCTGATGTAATAGATAGAAATGAATTTAGAGCTAGAATCGGTGTTCAGCCTACTAGAGCAGTTGAATTTATGTTCCTTGAATTTAGTATTCATCGAACTGGTAGTAACTTTGGTGAAACCACTGACGCATTCTAATTTTTAAAAGGAGAATCTTAAAATGGCAAATATGGATTTGGGGATTTTAGCTTCCGACCCACAACTAGTTTTTAAAAGAAAATATAGATGGACTTTTGCACTAAGGTGGAATGGTCAAGACATACCAGAAAACTTTGTTAAATTGGCAAGTCGCCCTAACTTGACAATCGAAGAAACAGAAATCAATTACCTTCATGGTAAAATGTGGATTCCTGGTAAAGCAACTTGGGAAAGTATTACTGTAACATTTTATGATGTTGCAAGTAATAGCACTAACAGCATTACCCCTCTTTATTCTTGGCTTGCATCAATCTACAATTTTCAATCTCAGAGTCCTGCCGAGTCCATGAAACAGACTACCATTCAAGGTAGTTCTGAACAGGGTGGTTGGTCTGGTTCTGGCAAGTTGACGATGTATGATGGTTGCGGTAATCCTATGGAAACATGGCATTTAGATGGTGTGTGGCCATCCGCTATCAACTTTGGCGATCTTGATTATAGCTCTTCAGAAGAAGCAACTGTAGAATGCACTTTGCGTTACTACAAAGCTCGTTACGAAGCTAAAGGTTGTACTCGTCCTCCTCAACCAGTTTGTATCGGTTGTAAATAATGCAATCTAATTTTTAAAAGGAGAATTTAAAAATGGCAAATATGGATTTGGGGATTTTAGCTTCCGACCCACAACTAGTTTTTAAAAGAAAATATAGATGGACTTTTGCACTAAGGTGGAATGGTCAAGACATCCCAGAAAACTTTGTTAAATTGGCAAGTCGCCCTAACTTGACAATCGAAGAAACAGAAATCAATTACCTTCATGGTAAAATGTGGATTCCTGGTAAAGCAACTTGGGAAAGTATTACTGTAACATTTTATGATGTTGCAAGTAATAGCACTAACAGCATTACCCCTCTTTATTCTTGGCTTGCATCAATCTACAATTTTCAATCTCAGAGTCCTGCCGAGTCCATGAAACAGACTACCATTCAAGGTAGTTCTGAACAGGGTGGTTGGTCTGGTTCTGGCAAGTTGACGATGTATGATGGTTGCGGTAATCCTATGGAAACATGGCATTTAGATGGTGTGTGGCCATCCGCTATCAACTTTGGCGATCTTGATTATAGCTCTTCAGAAGAAGCAACTGTAGAATGCACTTTGCGTTACTACAAAGCTCGTTACGAAGCTAAAGGTTGTACTCGTCCTCCTCAACCAGTTTGTATCGGTTGCGGTGGCGGTGGTGGTGGTGGCCCTCAGACTGGTGGTGGTTTCCCAGTTCCAGTTTTTTAAATATAATCAAACTTTTTATAAATTTTATAAAATATTTTTAAAAATTTATAAGCTCCATATCTTTTATAGATATGGAGCTTATTTTACATAAGGCGGAATAATTATGGCTCAAATCATGGGATTTGATTTTGGACTTGAAAAAACAGACACATGCTTCAAAAGAAAAAATAGATGGTTATTAAAAATACCAGATGTTTCTGCGACTGGTATTGATACATTGCCTCCGACTAAATCTGCAAGGCCTAGTTTGACCTATAAAACTGTAGAAGCACAGCACATGCAAGAAACAATTTACTTTCCAGCAAAGCCAGAATGGAAACCTATAACTTTAACTCTATTTGATCTTAAGAAAAAAGAAAATCCTATTATAACATGGATCAAACTTATTTATCCAGCAGAGGTAAGTAAGGGTAGAGGAACAGACTATAAAAAAGATGCAACTCTTGAGCTTTATGATGGGTGTGGAGAAGTAATTGAAAAATGGGTATTTGAAAATACATTTATTGAAAATGTAGAATTTGGAGAATTAGATCATGCCGATGCGGCTGTTATCTATATAGACCTTACATTAAGGTATGACAGAGCTTATTACGACCCACTCTAATTATCTTTTTCGTCTTCGGAACTAGAAAAATAAAGATCATTTTTTAGGATATCTTTACAAGCTTCTAAGGCCTGTTCTAGTTCTTTAGGCTTCCAGCCAAGAACTCTACAAGCTCCACTTTTGTTAAGTCTGCCCTTTTTTGTATACACATCTTTTTCATTACTAAGCAAAGCATCTATTAGAGGTGCGTATCCTTTGCCTATAAGTTTGTCAATTAACTCTTGCTTTTCCAACTGTTCAATTAAATTGCTCATTTAGTGACCTATAAATAGTGGCGTACAATATCCACTATTTATAGTATATGTACTATAAAAATAATTTTCAATATTTACCTATCAGAATAATTGTTTTTATAATTTCCTTTATTTTGATTATTAGACACATGAACTTGTTCAACGCTAATGCTCAAATGCTCATGGTACTTTCTTTTAAGCTCATTATAGTTTCTGGCCGTTCTATACAATTGCCTAAAATGATTTATTATACATGTTGTCATATAGTTAAATGCTTTTCCTTTACTTGGATCAAAGCGATCAACTTTTTCAAAACATATCATAACACCTTCTTGGATAGCGTCATCTGCATCAATAAGATTGAATTTCCTATATCTAACAATATTCTCAGACAGCAAGTAAAAAGCTATTGTTAGATCTACTTGCAAATCATTATATTTTTTTAAATATTCATCAAATCCTTTTTCGATAGAATCCCATGCTTCTGGTTTTTCGAATGGAGTTCTTTTTGAAGTTCTTTTTTCAGTTTCTTTTATTTCTTCAAGAAGTGTTTCAAATTTGACTTTATTTCTTTTAATTGTTATAAACTTTGATATTAAAGACTCAAAATTTTTATTGTTAAGATATTCATTGGCCATTAAGCTCCTTATATTTTTTTTATTTTACATTCATCAATTTCCACTCTTCCATTCTTCTATTCTTTCTAGTGCCTCAGTTCTGGCTTGGTTATACCATTTGTTTGCTAAACTAAAATAGGAATCACTGTACAATTTTCCAGATGTAAAACTTCTAAAATGATCAATATTTTCATCATTCGTTCTTTTGAAGTTTTTTTCACTACCGACTAAGTGTGGTTTTATATCGTTTTGCTTCAGTATATAATTGCCAAGTAATTCCGTATCTGGCCAACATGGTCGATTTGGATTTGGCTTACTATCTTTAATTCCAAATATGTTACAAAGCCTCCTTAAAGACCATCCAAATCCAATTTTATCCATAGTTGACATATGATACATGGTTGCGGTATGAGAAACCATACCCTTCCAATCGTTGTGCGCACGAGGTGATATTTCGTACCCAACAACTGGTGATTCTTTTTTGCAAAGTTCAATAAAATTTTCCAGCAAATTTTTTCTTTTTACAAACACATCTGCATGTGTCGCAAACAAAAAATTATTTCTACACATAGAAAATGCAAGATCCATGGCGATAGCTGGAAGGTCGCTTGGGTGACATACTCCGTTGAATCTTAAGGAATGTACCTCCAAATCATCGCTACGAAGACTGGTAATTTTGTTAAGCTCTTGATCTGTACTTCCAGTATCGATTACTATTATAAATGGAGATACTGTTTGTCTCCTTAGTAATTCTACACATATGTTTAATTGTTCGTATGTGTCAAGGACTGGTATTACAGCACACACTTGATAATCCCATGGCTTTTTGTGACAATTGCCTTCCCATGGAGCTTCAAAACTTGGTTTATTTCTTATAGGGGCATAATCAAAATTCATGAAATTACTCGATATATTTTTAGGAATTATTGAAAATCCACACATTCCTAGATTTTACAATGAACTTCACATGCATTATAATAAAAATAACTTACAAAATGAAGCCGAAGCATTAAGATTACTTTTAAAGACAAAATTTCATGAAAAATTTGACAATAGTGGTAACAGTACACAATGATATTGAAAATCTCGAAGCATGTCTGAATTCTTGCAACAATATTGAATGTGACATATTGGTTGGAATAACATCAAATAACAGCAAAGCGTTTGATATTGCTGATAATTTCACAAAATCCATAAGTTATATTGGATTTGATAATGATTTTAGCAGGTCTAAAAATGATCTTTTAAAAATTGTAAAAAGCAATTGGGTTTTATTTCTAGAATCACACGAAATAATAGTCAGAGGACATGAAGAGATATCAGATATTTGCAATGGAGAAGGATGTTACAGAATAAATTTGATACAAGATCAAATCATTACAAAACCAATAAGGCTTTGGAGTATAAATAAAAATTTATATTTTAAAAATCCAATTTACGAAAATGTAAAATACGATGCTAGTTTTTCAAATATTTATATAAAATCAAGCCCTTACAATGATCTAGAATTAAATTTAAAAATTTTACAAAAGTGGCAAGAAAGATTACCATTGGCACTAGAGCCAATTTATTATAAAAGTTGTATTTTTCTTTCTCAAATGAAATGGGATGATTATATCAATACGGCAAATCATTTTTTATTCAAAGAAACAAACCATTCAATTTCTCATGTGATGACAAAATATTATTTAGGCATAGTTTATTGTTATGTAAAAAAAGATTATCAAAATGCCATAAAATGTGCATTAGAATGCTTGATTAAAAAGCCATTAATGGCAGAATTTTGGTGTTTATTGGGAGATATTTACTATTCGTTAGATAGATACGAAAAAGCGTATCACTTTTACGAAAATGCAAAAATATTAGGATCTAGAAGATTAAAAAATGACGAGTGGCCATTTCAGTTGGATAAATATAAAGCAACACCAGAAAAAATGATGTTAAGTTGCCAACAAATGATTAATGATTCTAAAAATTATATGATCAATAAATGATATCCAAATCATTGACAATTACAGTCACTTGATCTTCATATCTTGTTATAGCGATTTGCTTTCTACCAGTGCTTAATTTTTTTAATTTTGATTCCAACTCATCAATAGAACAATTTATTACAGACCAATTATTATCGGCAAGTTTATTTATTTCTTCTGTTATATTTGAAATTTCTTTGTTAGGAAAATAATTTTTTACTTGATCTCTACATTCTGTAATTATTTTTTTATATAAGGGGAGATTGCAAGCACATCCAGGGTTTCTTGTGTATTTTTGCACATCTTCACTTAAAGAAGAAGGCAAAGATTCTCTAAATCTAGAATCTTTAAGAGCTTGCTTTATATCAATTAATGTCACTGTCTTGTTCTGGTTCATGGTATCTCGTTATAAAAATTATTCTTCCGCACTTTGGACATTTTATTTTACTTTTACCCTTTTTATCAGGAGAAGATTCAGTTTTTTTTGTTAATGGATTATACTTTGGAATGCCAGATTGGAAATCAATACTTTTCATTATTGATAATTCATGAATGTTTTCGTCATTTATAAGTTTTTTATAATGACACATCTGACAATAAGCTTGGTATTGATATTTCATTTTTAATTTCCATCTGGCATATTTACGATGGTTGCTGCTTCAATCCAATTTAAAATCATGGCTGCAAAATTAGAAATAAAGCCACCAGCACAACCACTCGCAAATATCTTCAAAAAGAAATCTAAATCATAAGTCTTATCCATCCAGATAAAACCCATAAAAAAACCACACCAAGTACCACAACACATATAGCATTCGACAATTTCGCCAATTTTAGGCAATTTAATCATATCGCAGTATTTTTTAAAAACTTCTCTAAATCCAGAAAGCAAAGAGCTATCGACAATGATGTGACACATGCCAATTGTTGAAATTAAAAACATAAAAAATTCTTGCATTTTCACCTCCAAAAACAAATAGAAACTTGATTTTTGTTTCTTGTAATAAAGAAATCTTTGTAATTATCATACTTACAAAGAGTTTGTTCAATAGCACTTTTGTCTAATGACATACAAATTAAAATATTATGATCTATTTTATCAATTAATATTGTTTCTCCAAAATATTTTTCCAATTTGCTTATATGATTGTCATTTAATTGCTCCATGAAATTGATTACTGCTCTTTTTCCAATATCTCTCATGCCTAATGCCTTTTGAGACAAGCACCATTGATTGTAAAAATTTTTTAAATCTGGAATGTGTTCCCAAATCTTTTTGTCGTAAAAAATTATTTTTTCAATATTTTGAATATTTATTTCCATGATACTATTTTAAGACAATAAGGTTATATTTAGCAATATTTAGGAGATAAAAATGGCGGACGATACATTTAGACCACAACGAGCAGAAGGTGTGACACCACCAGTAAACATTACTGGAAATGTTCCCCAAGAGTTTATTCAAGCTATAAACCAACAAGCAGAAAAGCAGCATCAAACTCCAGAGTCATCTTTGCAAAAGCCAAATCAAAATTTTAGTTCTATAAGAGATAGAGAAAATGCTAATGCAAATGCACCACAACGACCCACACAAGTGTCACAAGGTCAATCTGGGCATCTTAAAGAGCTTCTTGAAGGATTGAAGGGTTCCTCTTCTCAATACGAAGAAATCTTATTACCATCTAAGGGCAAGTTTTATGACGATACAAATGGTCCTTCCAATGGCATTATCAGTTTGCGACCAATGACTGGTGAAGAAGAGCAAATTTTGGCCACTCCTAGATTTGTTCGCAAAGGACAAGCCATTAATATGATTTTCCAAAAGTGCATTAAAGAAAACTTTAAAGTAGAAAACTTTTTGACTGTTGATCGAACTTATATGCTTTTGTATCTTCGTGGTATTTCATATTCGACAAGTTACGACATTGAAGTTAAATGTCCTGAGTGTTCATCAAAATTTGGAACAAACATCGATTTAAGTTCTTTGTATGTGAATCATTGTCCTGTGGAATATGGTCCAATTCTTGAAGATGTACTTCCAAATACTAAGTTGAAATTCCATTATAAATTGTCAACTGGTAGGGATGAACAGGAAATCAATGAGTATCGTGAACGCAGGATGAAGCAATTTGGAGATAGTGCATCGGATGATACTTTGACTCATCGAACCGCACAATTGCTAGAAGACATTGATGGAATCAACGATAAATCAGAATTGCAAATACTTTTAAAGAATTTGCCAATTAGTGATGTATCCTATATTCGTAGTGTAATCAACGAGCCTCCGTTTGGTGTAGATACAAACATTGAAATCAATTGTCCAAGTTGCACTGGTGAATTCTCTATTGATCTGCCACTTGAATCAAATTTTTTCTTCCCCCGGAGGAAGAGGGAAAAGAACACCCTAGCCTAACTCTGGGGAAAAATTTACTAGAGGAAATTTTCTTCTTTATGTATCACATGCATATGGACATGCAAAAAACATTATCGATACCGATAAATGTAAGGCAATGGCTTGTTGCAAGATACATTGAGCAAAAAGAGAAAGAAAACGAATCTATGGAAGCCGAGAAGCGAAGATCATCGTCTAAGAGAAGATAAAAATGGCAACAAAAGAAAGACTTCAAAATCCAAATTGTGGCGATACGATTAAATTAAGATTATTTTCTTACAATAGCAATAATCGAGCTAATTTAACATCAATTGACAATGTTAACATTTATTTATTAGAAGCTAGTGAAATAACAGCTTCCAATCCCGATGGAAGAATGTTAATTCAAACCATCAATTCAGAAGATGTAATATTAGAGTCTACTGGTTCGTATCTTGTTGAGGTCGATGCTGCCGAGCCTTTATACACAACTGGAACTTATATTGATGTTTGGTCGGTTACAGTCAAGGATAATGAGTGCGGGGCTACAGATATAACAAATAAGTTTAACTTATATCCAGATCTTTGGTTTACATCCCCAATTCCTCCAGTTTATGATTTTTCTTTTGGCTTTAGGCCAAACCGTCTTGTCATGGGATCTAAGCGTTATTTAGTCATACAAATAACGCCTAATGTTCCACGAGGTGCCGATTTATTATCATACTACGAAAATCTCGCCATAGTCTCAGATTTACGAGTATCAATCGAAAAGTCTTGCGGTGATTGTGTCCCTCAAGAAAAAGATTTACGATTGGTAATAGATCGGCAACTTGTGGATTATCGTGAAAAAATGTATGCATATTATTTTATAGATACAACCCAATATGATGTTGGCATCTACAATGTTTGGTTCGAATTGCAATACGCAGAAAACACATTTGTTTCTGAAAAAAATCAATTACAAATTTTTGAATAAATCAATTTATAAATTTAAAAAATCATGGTAACATACTTCAAAATCAACGGGAGTATGTTATGTCATTTGATGATAAATGCGATTTTTGGATACGAACCAATCAAAATGTTTTATTGGTCGGAAAACATGGTGTTGGAAAAACCGCAATAATAAAAAATTCCTTTGAAAGAAATAATTTAAAGTGGAAATACTTTAGTGCTTCCACCATGGATCCATGGACTGACTTTGTTGGAATTCCCAAAGAAACATCGTCAATAATAAACGGAAAGCAAGTAAGCCACTTGCAATTTATAAGGCCATTAGAATTTGCTACTGGAGAAATTGAAGCTTTATTTTTTGATGAATTCAATAGAAGTCCAAAAAAAGTAAGAAATGCTGTTATGGAGCTTTTGCAGTTCAAATCAATAAATGGAGAAAAATTCCCAAATTTAAAAATAATTTGGGCAGCGATAAATCCAGATGATGATGAAAATGCATATGATGTAGAAAAACTAGATAAGGCACAACTTGATAGATTTGAAGTTCAACGCAAGATTGAATATAGGCCAGACGCTGAATTTTTCAGAAACAAATTTGGACAATCAATAGCTGATAGTTCTATAAGCTGGTGGAATGAATTAGACGAAGATTGTAAAAATCTAGTTTCCCCAAGAAGACTTGAGTATGCTTTAAATTTCTTTTCTCTTAGGGGCGACTTAAGAGATATATTGCCAAAAGAAACAAATGTTTCTAAATTGTTGCAATTACTAAAAGATGGTCCGACCAGCGATAGACTTGCAAGCTTTTTAAAAGATCAAAATAAAGAAGAAGCCAAAATATGGCTTCAAAATGAAAATAATTATTCATCTGCCATAAGATATATTGTTGGAAGTAAAACCCTTACAGAATGGTTTGTTCCATTGATGAATAAAGAGAAGATTATTTCTCTTATGAGTCAAAATGAAAAAATAACAAAATATATTTTTAACAATATTAGTAGTCCAATATTTTCTGAGATATGCAAAGATATTTTAGATGCAAAAGCAGATACGAAAATGATAACAAAAATAAGAAAATATCTTACTCAAAATCCAGAAATATCTAAAATCCTATACAAATGAGTTGCGATGAAAGTAGATCATGATGAATGGTTAGAAATAGCAAATAGACTTGAGTGTCATCATGCTATATTCTATAAACTTTGGTCTATAGGAAAACCAGTTCTAAACGATTCAATCGATACTGCCGCTGTATCTTTTGACAAACTTGGAAATTTTATTTTATTTCAGTTTAACGAAAAATTCTGGTCTAATTTAGACATGGATGGCAAACTATTTGTAATTTGTCACGAAATGCTTCACATAATATTAAATCATGGAAAAAGATCAAAAAACACATTGTCTGAAAATAAAATCGCTGCGAATATTGCATTGGATATAGTTGTAAATCACAGTTTAATAAATTCATTTGGATTTGATAGAAAAGAAATAAGCAAATCTTTAAATACTGCATTTAATGAAATGGGAATTGAAAAAACTGAAGAATCTGATTGTTTGTGTTGGGTAGACACTATATTCCCAGATAAAAAATTAGACGACAATCAATACTTTGAATTTTATTTCAATCAATTTAAAAAACAATATGGTGATGGCTTGCCAAACATGGCATTCAAAGCAAATAATGGATGTCTAGATGATCATGGTAAAATTGAAGAAAATGAATGGAAAGAAGTATTTGAAAAGCTTTCTTCAGATCTTTCAAATGGAGAAACAGAATCCATAAAAGATTTTGTAAACAAAAACTTTTTAGGAAATGAATCAAAGATAGCTCAATTTTTTCATAAAGTAAGTTCAAAAAGTGAAAATTGGGTTTTCTGGAAAGATACCAAGATAAAAAAAAGAAAGAAGTGGGAATCTGTAATAAAAAATTGGGAAATGAAAATTTTAAACGAAGTTTATTCAGATCACGAACAATGGGCAAGAATCGCAAGAAGATACCAAGCTGTTGCCAGTGATTTTTTTATCCCTAGCGAAATAGAAATGTATCATCATGGTTTTGAAGAAAAAAAAATAGAAGTATTTTTTTTCTTGGATACTTCTGGCAGTTGTTGGAATCTCAAAGATAGATTCTTCAATGCAGCATCTTCTTTGTGCAAAAGAAAGTTTAAACTACGATTATTTTGCTTTGATACTGTTGTGAAAGAGACAACCCTTGAGTCGAAAAAAATATATGGTGGTGGTGGAACAAGTTTCAATATATTAGAAGAATTTGTATGCAATCAAATAAGTGAAAAAAAAATAAATCATCCAACCATATTTGTTCTTACCGATGGATTTGGAGATAATATATTCACAAAAAATCCAAATAAATGGCATTGGTTTTTGACAGAAAATGGAACAATAAATTGGATTGATAGAAATTGTAAAAAAATCTACAATTTAAAAGATTACGATTAAGATTCAAATTGAAAAAATTTGTCTAATCTTGTTATGTGAAAAATCTCCATGATGTCTGGCTTAATATTACAAAGAATTAGCTTTGCTTTTTTTTCTTTGATTTTCTTATTTAGAGTTATAAGCTTTCCAAGCATAGAGCTTGAAAAATATTTAACATTTGAAAAATCAATTTTATATTCAGAGTAATTATTAGTTTCAACTAGAGATAAAAGTTCTTCACCAATTCTAATAACAATTGAATCATCATAAATTTTTTCATCTTTAAATGATATTGTTATTTTTTTTTCGTTTACTATTGAATTTAAAAAGCTCATTTTTTCACCTAGATAAAAAAAGAATCATCAAGCTCCAATAAGTTATCTAGTGCTATGCCAATCCAATCTTGATAGTGTAAAGTATATTTAAAGTTAAAATCTTTAACATCTGTAGCTCTTACAAATACAAGCCATGGCTTCCTTGTCCTTTTCCAGCACAACATTGGCTTTCTATTGCATCTTTGTGCATCTTTTGTAACTTGATCAAGAAATTCGTCAAGTTCACTATTACCACGAATAAAAACGGAATTAAGGTCAATTCCATCATATCCACCTTTTGATTCCAAACAAAATTTGAAATTTTCTGGTACAATAAGATCTCCAGAAAATACATCTCTAGCATGTTTTGGGAGGTGATTTACTTGTCCCCACCTATTTCCAGAACCAATAGATCTTGAGAAATCCTCACAATTAAATCTCTTATTTAAAATTTTACTGAGTTCTCTCTCTACTCTACTTCCTTTATTTTTTCCATTAACTTTTTTTTTGTTTTTTTTGTTTTTATTTCCAATAATATCATCAACAATAAAATCATCTTCAGAATCAGACATATTGCTCCTTAACTAAGTATATTATCAATCAATTTAATTGATTTGCTTTGCTCCTCTAATAGAGAAAGGATTTGTTCAGCTTCTGACAATGATAATGTATTATTTCTAATTAAATTTTGTGATGTGACACAAATAGAATCACAAACATCTTTTATTTTTTTAGTTTCTTTTTCTATTTTATAGAAATAATCATCTCCATAAGCATTAGAATCTTCCTCTTCATCTTTTACAGTCGTTACGACATTCAATTTAATTTCTTCATCATCGACAAATTCAGCAGATTCTTCAATTTTCCAAAGTTTTGGATTTGATTTCGCTATCATATATTTCACAGGAACACTTGCATGTATATTGTCATTGTTTGTGTGAAAAAACCACAATTCTTCATGTGGAATTTCACATATTTTAGCCGATTTTATAATGTTTTTAAAGTTTTTAACCTCTTCCATTGCTTCGTGCCATATGCTTGGCTCTGAAACAAAAAATATCTGCCCTAGTTGAACTCTCAAATCTATAACCCATAAAGGTCTATGTTTGTTTCTAAATAACCACAAACACCTATTGTTGCTTTCGTCATATTCGCCTATAGAAACAGCCATATGCCCTGTGTTTATCACTGAAAAAATGTCCTTGATACCAGCCATTCGATGAGCATATGGCAAATCACCAACATAGTTTTCTAAGTTATTTTTACTATATCTTGCTTTTGCGTATTCAAAAATTCGTAAAAGAATTTCAGAATCACAATCTGTTTTAACTTTATATTTTTCTATTAAAGAGTTATATTCTAAGTCGTCTATTTTTCCATTATGAGCTAATGCAATATTTTTATTGTTGTTTACAAAAGGATGATTGTTACGATTTAAATTTGGATCTCCGTAACCTCTACTGGCACCTCTTGCATGAACGATAGCTAAATTCAAATTATATTTTGAATTGTTTTTCCACAATTCACTTCTTACTAAATCACTGCTTTTTCCTGGCTGCTTATGATAAAAAACACTACCAGAATCTCCAGATTCCGCCATCCAATAACCAGCAGCATCTAGGCCTCTAGACTCTAATTTTTCAAATAACTTTGAAAGAAAAATAAAAGATGCTTCAACATTTTTTGATTCGCCAATATAACCAGAAATTCCGCACAAATTAATTACCCCTAAAGATTTGTCAAAGGCCCAGTACTTCCGCCTAATGGTATTTCTGGTTCTGGAGGTGGGCCACCAGGTGAGACTGGATTGGTTAATTTTACAGATTGGGGAATTACCGCTTTTATATCTGCTTTTTGCGGAGAATCAATTCCTTTTTCTTCTGGCTGTTTAGATGGTGGATTTCCAATATCTGTTATTGGAGTTCCTAATCCATCTGCTACTTTCTTCAATCCGTTTTGAAACACCTTAATTGCTTCTGGTAATGGCATTTTATTAGAACCATCTAATGATTTGCAAATTACTAATACGGCATCTCTTATTTGAACCAAATATTGCTTTAGATCCCTTGGCCAGTCTGCTCGTATTATAGCTTGTATTCTTGCAACTATATCTTCTGCAAAGACAGTAAGGCTTTTACCTTTTTTGTCAATCTCTTGAGATAAATCCTCTAAAGAATTAAGAATATCGCCTATTCTAATCCCTAGATCGGCTTTGTTTTCTGTAAGTAAAAATTGTTTGAAATTCATACCTTATTTATGGCTTCACTAGTTGCTTTTTTATGTATTATTGCAGCAGCAATCAATCCTACAAACAAAGGTGCTGCTGCTGTTAACTTGCTTTTAAATTCTGGATGGGCTTGCGTTCCTACAAAATAAGGATGAATATCTCTATTTAATTCCATAATTTCTACAAGATTAGTTTGAGGGTTTCTGCCACTCACAATAAAACCTTTGGTTTCAAGCTGAGAAACATACTCCTCATTAACTTCGTAGCGATGCCTATGTCTTTCTTGAATTATTTTTTGACCATATAGTTCATAAACAATTGAATCTTTTTTCAATTCGCAATCATATGATCCAAGCCTCATACTTGCAGTTTTTTTAACAATAGTCTCTTGTCCTTGAACGAACTTAACAACAGGATATTTTGTTTCTTTGTCAAATTCCATGCTATTTGCATCATCTAATTTACAAACATTTCTGGAATATTCGATGACCGCACACTGCAATCCTAAACATATTCCTAAAAATGGAACTTTCTTTTCACGAACATATTGAATAGCTTTTATTTTACCCTCAATACCACGATTGTCAAAACCACCAGGGATAATAATACCATCCAAATCATCAAAAATTTTATGCAACCCTCTATTGTCTTTATATTTTTCTAATTCTTCGCTTTTATACCATTTAATTAGAACTTTAGAATCATTAGCAATTCCAGCATGCAATAATGCTTCTTTTAGAGACATGTACGCTTCGTCACAATTATCGTACTTTCCAAAAATTCCAATAGTCACAGGCTGAAGATTATTGTTGATGTATTTTTCAACCACATCTCGATATTTGTGTATTCTGCAAGAACTTCTATTTAAATGCAACAAATCAACAAACAAATCATCTACATGACGATCATAAAATGAAAGAGGCACTTGATAAATTGATTCAAAGTCAGGAGCATCAAAAACACATTCTCTAGCAACATTAGAAAGTTGAGAAACTTTTTTCATGACTTTTTCTGGTACGGAGCTTTCTGTTCTACAAAAAAGAACATCTGGCTGAAGTCCGTGTCTTTGTAATTCCTTTACAGCATTTTGCAAAGGTTTAGTCTTGAATTCCTTGATTGTTTTAACCCAAAGAATTGGAGCGACCATAACAATCAAAACATTAGCACGATGAATTTGTTTAAATAGTCGAATAGATTCAAAAAACGCAAAGCTTTCCGAATCTCCTACTGTACCACCGACTTCCGCAATAACAATATCATGACTTTTACCCAAATCAACTAATCTTTTTTCGATCTTATCAGTTAGATGAGGATTAACTTGAATGGTTTCTCCAAGATATTTGCCATGTTCTTGCTCTTCAATTAGTTCTTTTTGAAGAATTCCATGTGTGCAAATATTATTTTTACTAACCGTTATTCCAGCAATTCTTTCGTAATGACCAAGATCCAAATCTGTTTCAGTTCCATCATCACAAAGGAAACACTCGCCATGTTCTCCTGGCCCAAGAATGCCAGCGTTGATGTTGTAATATGGGTCAAATTTAACTAGTGTGATATTATGACCACGAAGCCTCAACAGAAGACCTATACTAGCAGCCGCCACACCTTTTCCTGTTCCAGAAATAACACCACCAACTACAAAAATGTATTTAGCCATTCTAAAGCCTCATTAATTCTATTATTTTCTATTAGAGTAAGCTTAAAAAAAATGTCAAATTAAATGATAAGTTACATCAGAACAAGCAACATTTTCCATAAGCTTGGTGTTATCTATAATCAATTTTTTCGTAAGCTCTAACCGAATCGATCATTTCCTCTAAGTTCAAATCCTTTATTTTTTTGAATTCGGAGCAATGTTCTTTTATGTTGAAGTTTTTGCCATCGAAATCAATCCACTTGTATTTATTGCAATAATAAATGGCAGCTTCAAGTCTCATGGCATAAAACCATTTTTCGTATTTTATTTTTGATATTTTTCTTTTGTATTCTTTGATTGTCCATTTATCAAATTTTTCCTGTTCGTCTTGTACTTTTTTAGGCACAACAATTACCTCGTTTAACCAGAAAAACCATTAGAAAATACTACAAGCTCCACCAGCACAAGCAACATTTTCCATAAGCTTAGTGTTATCTTCTTCTTCATACATGACAGTATAATCTACATCCTTGTAAACTCTACTCAAATCTTCCCATAATTTATTGTTGTTTATGTCTTTTAAAAGATAAGTAAGTTCTTTGATGTTATTTTGCAAATGTCTTTCGGCAAATTGTTTTGCTCTACGAACCCAATCTTTTTGCAAGTTGTAATGAACCCATTCAGACTGCAATTTCTGCATTATTTCATCGTTTAATTTTTCTGGCACTTTTGGCTCTTGAACCTCGAAAACGCCCAAAGCAGCATCACAGGCTTTCCACAAGTTGTTGTGAAATGCATGAAGTCCATCAACAATTAATCCAGAGGCATAGATGCAACCTTTACCATATTTTTTAACTATTTCATCAACTGTAAGAACTTTAGTGAATGGTGCTTGTGGATAATCCAAATCTCCAGTAGAACCAAGCAAAGATATGCCAGCGAAACTTTTTCTATTATCATAAATAAAAGTTTCAACTGCTGACCATTCGTGATCATGAACATTGATCGTATTGCTGACATTATGAGATAACCAAGGAGCAGCACATATCTCTTTTCTTTTTCCACTCTCAATCCAATTTTCTTGTGTGAGTTTTACATATTCAAGCAATTGAATCGCATCAATGTTAGCTTTGGTTAGAGCATCCTTATGAGTTTCTATGAGAAAACTTATAACTTTGTCTGTTCCGTTTGCACTCCATACCGATGTTTCTATTGCACTTGGATTTATCGTTGAAAAATGTTGGATTGGATTTTCCATAGCGTTACTTTGAACTCTACGAATGTATCTTTCGGCATGATGCGGATGAATGCCACTCGATGTTTGCAAAATACAAGAAGTAGTTCCAGCAGGTTTTACTGTTGTGCTTCTTGCAGATAAATTAATTCCAATCTTATTTGCAATATCAGCATTTACTTCTAATACCAATTCAGCCATTTCTCTCTGAATAGAAGGATCAAAGCAAATCTTAGGATTATCCATCATGCCTGTGATCGAAACACCAAGCAAAGATTCTTTCTTTGTTATGCTTTCACTTATAGAACCCAAATAATCAAACTTTGTATATCCAGATTGCAAAGTTCCAATTATAGAAGCGACTCTTACAGCCAAAGCAAAATTTTCTTTTGATGTTAATTTACTTCCATTTATTTCAGTCAAATTACAAAATTGGAATCCAGAGTTTCCAAATTCGTCATATCCTCTGAGCGATATTTCACTACATGGATTAAATAATTGCTCGTTGACACAGTCTGTCCAAACAATTCCAGGCTCTCCAAATTGTTTGGTTGATTCAAACAATTTATGATATTCTTCAAATGTAGTTTTATTTCTGTCTAATAAAACCGAATTATTACTTCTAGCTCTTTGTGGGTTTTCATAATACCAAGTTCCAGTTTTTGCAGTCATCATTTCATCGTCTTCCTTGGAAAACAAAACAATAACAGCAGATCTTCTAATTCCACCGCTAAGAACACAATCGCTTGCATGCAAAAGAAAATCCATGCAATCTATTGGTCTAATTTTTTTAAGATTTAATTCCAAACACCTATTCATTAACAAACGACATTTTTCCAAGCTATTTTCCAAAGGTTTAGACCCAGGAGCTTTTCCGATTCCATAAGATAAAGCTGATCCTTTTGGTCTTATTTTAGAATAATCAAAAGATACTCTTTTGCCATAATATTCATGAAATTGCAAATGTGGCAAATAAGATGCAAGTAAAACTCCAAATGCATCCGCCCATCCTTCTATAGAATCTTCTATTTCGTAAATCTTTTCTTCGGAAAAATCTTTTGCACCTTTCAAACCATTGTGAAAATTAGGCATTTTATCAACATGGTTTTTAGTCACGCTAACACCGACTCCACAACCACAAAGCAGAAGCCATATTGCCTCTTGGAAAAAACTAGGTCGATCACAATAACCAGCAGAACAATTGTAAATCCTAGCTTCTTTTTTCAAAATTGGAGTTCCGCCAAATTGCAAAGCTCTTTGACTACCAAGTGCCACTTTATTATGAACATGTTCAAATGCAAAATTTATCTCATCTGCAACCATAGGAAATTTTGTCAAATGCATGGTTTTGACACGATCAATAGCTTCATGCCAAGTCTCTCTTCTTCTTAATTCTTTGTTATAACGAGCATAACGAGAAACAAATGTATAATCCGACAATGCTTTAGTTGACATTTAACGCCTCTTTAGTTTAATCATGTTGGGAATATATCTAAGATACAAACATCATTTTTTTTACATAAAACTTTTATTTTTTTAATTTAGTGAAACCATTTTGATGAATAAGATTTATAGTTTGAACTGTTTCTAACATTTTTATAAGATCTTTGTCGTGCGTAGTTATAAAAACTTGTTTATCAACAGATAATTCTTGAATCATGTTATAAATTCCCATAACTCCAAGAGGGTCAATATTTGTTGTAACTTCATCTAAAAAAACCAACGATGGAATAGTTCCAGAACTAATCATCATGACATCAGCAAACGCTTGAGATACCGCCAAATTCAATCTTCTTCTTTGTCCAGCAGACATGGCATGATAAACATAGGGATCGCCATCAACAGGGCTTCTTTCAATGATTTCATTAAATTCATTGTCAAATCTTAAAGAGATTTTATTATCAATTAGAAATTGCAACCAATAAGAAATTCTATTATTTAGTTCTGGGATAATTCCATCAACGACTGTTTTCCTAATACCCTTTTCGCCAAATCCAAATTGCCAATATTGATAATACTTAAGGTTATCTTCTGCCTCTTTGATGTTATCTTGTTTCTCTTTAGACGACACTTTAGCTTTTTCGCAACTATCTTCATAGCTAGAAATTAAATCTTCATATGGTGACTTGCTTTTGTATTCATTTATTTTTTCTCGTAATGAAACTTCCAATTGTTCAATTTGTTGGTTCAAAAGCAATTCATAACTATCAGCTTTTGGTTCCTTGATATTCAATAAATCAGAAACCAAAATTCTCAAACCTCTTATTTGAGTATTATTTTCTTCTACAATTTTTTCTTTCATTGAGATGAAATCTTTTATTTTAACCTGTTTGTCATAAACATCTTTGGCTTCATTTGTTATTTTTTCTGCTTCAGAAACACAAATTTGCAACTCTTGATTGTAAGATGAAATTTCTTTCTCTTCTGAATTTATAACATGAAGTATATTTTTTTCATCTATGACACCATAACAATGATCGCATGTTGTTCCATGTTCATGATTTTGCAATGATTGAATGTGATTTTTTTTATTTTTAATTTTTTGTTGTCTATTGGAAATTTCTAATTTAATTGCATCGCTTTTATTTCTAACATCTTGTGCTAATTCTTTTACTTTATCTTCTTTTGATTTTGCAACAATTATTTTACTTTTTTCATCTTCTATAACTTTTTCTAATTCATTTATATTTTCATTATGAGAAATTATTTTATTTTGAGCATCACGATACGCAAGCAATTCATCCCCATGAGTTGAATTTCCCAGCTTTTCTTTTTTGGCACTAATTTGAACTTTTAAATTTTTAATCTCATTTTCTTTTTCTAATTTCCAACTACTTTCTTTATTTTTTGTTTGCTCTAATCTTTGATTAGCATCTTGTTCGTTGGTTTTAAAAATGTCATATTCTTTGCACATCATTTTAATTGATGCAGATGTCTCAGATGTTAGTTTTTTGGCTTTTTCTTGCTTTTCTCTATAAGAACAAAGAGATAAAAGATTTTCAACTATTTCCCTTTTTACAGGTGTGCTTGCCTCTAAAAAAGATATACTTTGATCATCACTAAAAATACAAATGTTTACAAAGGCCTCATAAGTCAAACCAATAGCATCTTCAATTATCTTTTGTGTTTCATCCATAGAACCAGTTGTTAGTTCAGAGGCTTCATCGAATGTTAGACTTTCGTTTTCCCAAAATCTAAGACTATTTTTCTTTCTTGTTCTTACAAGCTTGTATTTATCCCATTGTAATTCGATTTTACAGTCTTTGCCAATTAGGTTATTTATCACAGCATCTTTGCTAATAGCACTTGGTTTTTTTACTGTTTTGCCATACAACCCATATGAAATAATTTCTTGAAGGGAACTTTTTCCACTTCCATTTGAAGATATTTTAACTTCATCAGAAGGCAAGTCATCTTCTGTTTCTTTGACATCTCTGTTTTCACCTCTAATGAAAACAATTTGCCCATATTCCTCGAATTTTATTTCGATTCCTTCTGGGCCAAAACAAAGAAAGTTATATGCAGAAATTTTGTTGAAATTAAGTTTTTTCATTTTTAAAATGTAATTTATTTTATAAACATTTGCAATATTAATTCAGCGAATTTAGTTCGATTCCATTGATGAAAAATAGAAAACGGATAATTTGTATTTGACATTACTTTATTGTTTTCAATAGTAGGTTCAAAAATAAGAAACTTCTCTTTTAAAACCTCACCAGTTAAGCAAAAAGAGTCATGGTTTGGATCTGTAATGTGATACCTTGAATCTTCTTTAATCTTAGAAATTAAGAAATTTAACACCGCTTGATCTGTACATTTTTTATGAGAAAAACAATTGCTCCACATTAAAAAACAAAAATCAAAAATCAATGGGTATTTGCCACAACAAACACCAGCATTAACAACTGGCCAATCTGTATAATTCTCAATGGTGTCGCCAAAATCTACCTGCAAATTAAGTTGATCTTTCATATTGAAGGGAGATTCTTTATGTAAAAATCCTTCTTTGGTTAAGACCAACTGAACTTTTTCAGATTTTAAAATCTCAAATGGATACTCTTGAATGAAAACATCTTTTGAATCAGAAATAAAAACATTTTCATATGATTTATTTTTTAAAAAATTCCAATAGGCCAACCATCGTTCTGTAAAAATATTTTTTGTTTTTGTTTTTACAAATTGGATTCGGCAATTATAGTTTATAACAATTTTGTCTATATATTTTTCTTCTAAAGAATCAGTTAGACAGACAAAATCATCATCTTTGTTGATTCGAGAAACAGAATCAAAATAAACTTGATAATATGGCCAAGTACTTTCATTTATTTTACTTGCCCATGTAAGAAATAAATTTTTCATAAACTATCAGCAATCTCATGTTTGTCTTTAGTGATCATTTTTAGTGACATCGATTGATGCTTTTTATCAAATTCTTTTTGCCATTTGCAATTAATTTCATGATATTTTTTTTGAAATGAAAAATCATGATTCTGGACACTGCTCATTGAACATTTGATGTCTCCATGATAATGTAAAAACCCAACATCACTATCCGAGTTAATTCTAGCTGGTTCGGTGTAATTCCATTTGTTGGGAATAAATCTGATATCATTGTCCGCAAGTCTGAAATATTCGATTGATGGATCAAATCCACAAAATCTTTCTAAGCTTTGAAATTTAGCAAATTTATTCCAAGCTTTGTTATCGCCACACACAAATCCATCATTATTGTTTTCTGTCCTCAGAAATATAGAATCTTCCATTAATTCAAACATGGGATTTATGTCGCAATTGAAATACCCATCAAAATCAAAATACGCATACTGTCCTAAATTTTTATTTTGTATTTCAGAAATTTTCTCATACACGAAAGGTCTTTTTTTTAAGATATTTTGTGTATGAATTATGTTTATGTTATTCTTTTCTAATTTATCAATAATTGCTTTATTTTTAAATCCAAAGGCAATAAGAATTACCGTTCCTTTGAAATTACTTATTTCAAGCATAGACGAAATCCAAGGCACTCCAAACATATTGAAATAGTTTTCATCACACGCAGTAATAAGATATTGCTTCATTTTATCTCCTGTTCGCAAATTAATTTTCCAATTTTCACAAGCTTTTCCCTGTCCAGACCGTTAGTGCCAACTAAATCTACATATTGATCAATCATTTCCTCTTCTTTGAACAAAATAGACTTAGCATCATCAATCAATTGTTTTTCCATGCTTCTTTTTTGCTGTCTAATTTCCAAAGATCCCAAATCTTTATCCTTAGATATTTCTTTTCTCATATCAATTAGATCCGCACCAGATAAGCTTTCTACAATAACTCTAACAAAATTTTTAGACAAATCATATTTATCAATTTCATCTGCTCTTAAAACAAGATGTTTTGGAGAAAAATTATTTGTTATATATTTTATTTTAGCATCATCGCAATCAAACGCAATGATGTGCTTATCTTGAAATGCCTCACCAAATGATAATTGTAATGGAGAACCAATATATTCAATATTTGGCTCTAAAATTTGCTGGCAGTGATAATGACCCAAAAAAACCTTTTGGTAATTTGAAAATATATTTGCTCCTATTTTAACCATCTCTCCATCATGCTCTATCGCAACATCAGACAGCGAACTTCCATGTAAAATAGCACCATCAACAGCCAAATGACCAAGAGCATATTGAAAACTTCCATCTTCTTTTTTAAGACTTTCAATCGCTTTAATTGGATCGTGAGTAAATGGAATCAAATCCCAATATGAATTTTCTATTTTCATTCTAGTTGGTTGATCTATAATCGTAAGATTTGGCAAAGAAGAAAATGGCATTACACTACTGATAGATGTTTGTTCATTAAACCACAAATCATGATTTCCCAAAACAAGATACAAATGAAATTGATTGGTTGGTAACCATTTCATTAATATCTCAAAAGTTTTCTGATATGTGTATACATCTATTTTTTGACGATCATGAAAAAGATCGCCACCAAATAATATTGTTTTTATTTTTTCATTTTTTGCTGTTTCAAAAACCCAATCTAAAACTTGCAAACAATCCTTAAGTCTTTCTTGTGATCTTTTGTGTGGATTGATATGAATATCTGTGAATATAAGAACCTTTGACATGATCTCCTCCAAAAAATATAAATTAAACTATATTTGAAGAATTATCAAGCCTTATGACTATATTATTTTTTGCTTTCTTTAGGATTAAATAATTTTTTAAGTGCATCCCATACATTACTAGATTTAATTTTAGTTGCTGGGGGAGTTGCACCACCTGCACCACCTGCACCACCACCCATTGGAGGAGGTCCGCCCATTGGAGGCCCACCACCCATCGGAGGAGGCCCACCACCACCCATTGGAGGCGCACCAGCGGGAGGCGCACCAGCGGGAGGCGCACCAGCGGGAGGCGGGGGTGCTGGTGCATCTTCATTTAATTTAAATTTAACATAATTAACAAATGTTCTCATGCTAATATGTATGATTAAAGCTTACTATTTATAACCTCTAAATATTGCATCAATTTACTTTCTTCTTTTATTGGTTTTATGCCTCTTTCGTCACAAAATTCCAACAAATGAGAAAAAGATTTTCTATCGATTTTAGGACCGCCCTCTATTATGCCTTTTCTTTTAAGTTTTTCGGCATAAAGAAAAGCATTTACAAGATTGGCAAATATTTGTAAATCTTCATCTGAATAATTTTCATAATTATTTAAATTTAAATTTGTTAGCATGAATTTCCCTGTTTAAAATTAGTATAAATAAAAATTAGCAGAGTTTTTTGAAAATGTAAACAACTAAATAACTTATGCTAAAAAACGAATCATTTGGATTTGCTCCATATATTGGCCCTTGTAAAGACACCGATAATTATCAAATTGTCGGTGCTTGTAGCGATCAGCTTTCATCAAAGCAAATTAAAAAGGCAAGAAATGGCGAGAGATCTATCAAAAAAACAAAATACAAAAAATCATCCATTCCAAATGAATCATTTTTAAATTATTGCAAATTAAGAGATTTTCAAGAACAACAACAACAACAACAACAAGTAACATCTCCAGAAGAAATAAAACAAAACCAAAAAGAAGCTCCCACAGAAGAAAAACCAAAAATGTGGAGTGGCAAAAAAAAAGAAGTATTGAACTATTGGAAAAATCTATCAAAAGCAACCGATACTAAAGAAAGTCCAATTTTGGCCAATCCAATACCATACAAATATAAAGGATCTACATACAGCAAAGATGGAGTGAGATTAACTGGTAGTTCTACATTTATAAATTCAGTTCTTCCAAAATTAAAAGATATGATTTCCTACGAAAGTAAAAACTCTAAGCTTTCTTTAATTTATAAAGAAATAACACCAGAACAAGATTTAAAAATCGGGAATCGTTCTTTCGCCTTATATATAAAAACAAAAGAACGAGGCCCAAAAGCAAAGGAAAGATATGGCAAAGCCTAAAGAAACTAAGAAATCATCAAGTAAAATTGACACTAACTTACAAAAAGCAATTGTCGATATCGCCTCTAGCTTAGAAAAATCATTTAAGAAGTTTTCACGCAACACCAGAGAAAAAGCATGGAAAAGAATCACAAGTGCTGATGGGGAAAAAGAAGTTAAAAAAATATTACAAAATCCAGAAAGACAACTTAGCATTTTTGCAAAATTAAGTTTCAAAGAGTGGATTTCCCTAAACTCCTAAATTGACCAATTTGTTAACTTTTAAATTATAATTCACATATTGTTTAATATAATCTTTTGTGCTATATTGCTACTGTATTATCGCACTCAGCGATATTTTCTCGCATAAAGGATATGCTTATGTTTTCGCTAATTGCAGGATGTATTTTAGTATTTTCGCAACAAGATTCATACAAATTATTGTCTCAAGAAAAACACAATATTCTTGTTTCTCATATTCCCGATAGCAAAGATCTTGTTTTGAATAAGATAAAAAACAATTCAAAGTTATTGATATACACCGACAAAGAAATTCCATCTGCTTATCAAGATTGGACTAGTCAATTGTCAGGAATTCATTCCCCAACATACAATATTTCCGCAGCAAAACCTCAAGAAAAATTTGGAAATCCAAATGTTGAATTTCCATGGGGAAAACCTGCTGGAACAGAAAATGTCTCAGAATCTAATTTTACTTCATTTAAATTCATTTTGCTTCCGCCAGATCGACAAATTGAAATAACTAAAAAATATTTGTTTGGCGATAGGAGGCCTTCCTATGTTTGGTCGTTTCCAACCAATGCAATTGTTGGAGAAGTTTTACAAATGTACTATAAAGAAAAGTATTATACATTTGAAGTTCGTATAAGAACCAAAGAAAATAGTAATTGGAGAGTTAGCGTTTATCGTCCGTTCTCGACACTTAAAGAATTTGCGGATTTCTGTAGGATTGATGGTGTTCAAGTTTATTATCACGATCAAAGAATCACGCAGTCGCATCAAATATTCCAAGGTGATGTTATGGCAACTTCTTTGGATTCAATACCAGAATCCCTAGTCAAAAAGGCTTTACGAGAAAAATTTGTCAATGTTTTAGGACAAGAGTGGCACAATGATTCCCACGCTCCAACAACTGAGAGTGAATTTCACATTATTCCAAAGAATTATCGTGCAGCAACCATTGCGATAAACAGCAAATCATGCATTCGATGCCATGAATCAATATTGAAACACGCCAATGATTTTGACTTTGCCCGTGATTGGTACGGAAGAGTAAGAGGAAGTGATGGAATATTTTCATTTCATCCATTTGAACCAAGTTCCATATCATATAATGGAATTTATCAAGGTGAAAAAATACGAGAAGATTTTTTGAAAAATAAAATTGTAAAATTTTTAGATTAATTGTTAAATTTAAAAAGCCCAACATATTTCTTGTTGGGCTTTTTTCATTTGCATAAATTCTATTTTTAAAATATAATCAATTTTTATTTTAAGGAATCCCAATGACAAAAGCTGATTTCAATTACATACATTCCCATTTGCTTAAAATTGTGAATAAAAAAGACGAAGACTTTTTTCCTTTTGGAAATAAAGAAAAAAATGAATTTGGAGATTGTTCTCAACAATGTAGTCATTTTTTGAAATTGAATGGAGAAATCGGGAATGATTGGGGTGTTTGCACAAACGAAAAAAGTCACCGTTGTGGCCTTTTAACTTTTGAACATCAAGGTTGTGAATTCCATTCTACAAATGAAATAATTGGGAAAAATGGCCAATGATTGCAATCATTTATACAGATGGTGTGATTAAATGTGATGATTTAAAAAATGAATGCCAACAACAAAAATGGATACCCATTACAGTTTACAGAGATAAAAATGACAATATCACTGTTATTTGTTTTGAAGATGTAAAAATTGCAAAACAATTTGCAAAAAGAAATTTTCCAAAAGAATGGATAAAAGGAGCAATATCACTTACTGATGACGATATTGAATCTATTAAAAATAAAAACTGGAAAATTGAAATTATGACTTATCCTCGATTGCTTAATTCCCATCATGAATATAAACTAGGTTTTGAAATAATTGATTTTGCAGATGAACCCAAAATGCTATATGCATAAAAAGGAGACGACATGCCTGAAAACTTTTTAATTGGTGCTTTAGGATCTTTAATGTTTGGATTTATCGGAATGGTACTATTGTTTGCCTCCTATTTTTCTTTTGATTTTCTTCTTAAGAAAGTTGATATTTCAGAAGAATTAAACAAAGGAAATATTTCTGTGGCCATTGTGGTTGCATCATTGTTAATATCCATAGCCTTGATAATATCTTCTGTTGTTCATTAGAAAGTCACAATGCAATTAACTGATGAGCAGAAAAATATCATAAGAAGCGTTCTAAAAGAATTAGATGTAAATCCTTTTATAAGTATGGGTGGCTATGCTGGAACAGGAAAAACAACATGTGTCGCCACAATCCAAGAAGCATTAAAGGCTAAAAAAAGAAAATTTTTAGTTTGTGCCTATACTGGTAAGGCTACTAATGTTCTTAGGAATAAGGGTATATCAGCATCCACTATACACAGCACGATTTATAAACCAATTAAAATTTTAAATAATGATACTATTGAATGGGTTTTAAAATCAAATTTTGAACTAGACGCTTGTGAAGGATTCATCATAGACGAAGCATCTATGGTTAGTGAAGAAATACATAAAGATTTACTTACCTACAATCTCCCAATACTCTATGTTGGTGATCATGGCCAGCTTGAGCCAATTGGTGGAAAGTTTAACTTAATGCTAGATCCACATTTCAAACTTGAAACTGTTCACAGAAACGCTGGTGAAATTGCTCATTTTGCAGAACATTTAAGAAGCGGACTGCCAAGCACTTCGTTCAAAGGCAGTAATAAAGTTCAAATTGTAAAAGAATCTGCAATTAAAGAAAAGCATTTGGCCCAAGTTGACCAAATCATATGTGCTTTTAATAAAACTAGAATTTCCATAAATGAAAAAGTAAGAGAATTTAAAAAAATAAATTACACTTATGTTGCGATAGATGAAAAGATTATATGCTTGCGAAACAAAAAAAAAGAAGGACTATTTAATGGAATGCAAGGCGTTGTGACCAAACTAAATAAAAATGCAGACAAGTTCAATTTTGTTTCACAAGGGGTACATTTTAAAAATATTCTTTATGATCCCAATCAATGGGGAAAAGAAAAAAGTGATTTTAAATTCTATCAAGAAGAAAACCCTTTTGATTATGCTTATGCAATAACCGCACATAAGTCTCAAGGAGATGAATTTGACTCTGTGATTGTATATGAAGAAAGATGTAATGAATGGGATCATAAAAAATGGTGTTACACAGCAGCAAGCAGAGCCAAACATAGCATCGTTTGGGTGGCAAGATCAAACTATGTTCCAACATATCTTTAATATTTTATTTGAAATAAAATTGATATGGTGGTAAAGTTTAAAAATAATTTTATAATTTTCCCACACGAGATTAAGTTTCATCGCCTCTATTCTTTAAAGAAAGTTAATTTCATGAAATATGTATCAATAGACATAGAAACAACTGGGATAAACCATTTGGCTAATGACATTATTGAATTTGCTGCCGTAATAGATGACACTAATGCAAAAGTTCCGATTGAAAATTTACCTAAATTCCACAGATATATTAAAAAAGAAGGAACATATAATTTTGATGCTCAAGCAGTTGTGATGCACAAAAGAATATTTGAAAAAATATTACAAAATGGAGATGATTGCATTTACATTGATGATTTAATGTATGCTTTTGGTAATTTCTTACAAGACAATGATATTACTCCAAATCGTTATGGAAAAATAGCCTTAAATGTAGCTGGTAAAAATTTCGGTAGCTTCGATTACCAGTTTTTAAAAGAAAAAATAAAAAAAGAAAATTGGAACAATATTATTTTCAGAACTAGATTTATTGATCCTGCAATTTTATATTTTGAGAATGAAGACCATGCTTTGCCAGATTTAGAAACTTGCGTTAAAAGATATCAAAGGCAATCAGGACAAAAATACAATTGGGATAGCCACACCGCTTTAGATGATGCAATGGAAATTATAAAATTAGTAAGATATAAAATCATATAGAATTAGCAGAGCAATCAGAAATTGATTCGCCAAACATCTTTTTTCTTTTTTCAATATAATCTTGTACATAATTAATAGCTTCTAATTCGCTAATAAGTTCAGATTCATTATACAATGAATTTAATGAATCTTGATAAATTGGATTATAAAAATCATTCTTGTTATTTAATATGACTTTTCTAATAGCTATCTTTTCTAATATTCCTCTTATTGCTTTTGGCTTTATGTAAACAACGGATCTTTCTCCCCATTTATAAAATACATAAATGCGTCTTTCCATTCTTGAACATCCACTAATGTTTAATTTCCCACCGCAATCGTAATAAAAAATCATTTTAATCCTTTTTAATTTCTTTTCTATTTACAAAAATCTTACTATTTTTAAAACTACTCTTTATTTTTCCACTTTTTGCAAAATAAAGAACTTCGTCATTAGAAGACACATGAACCCCAGTTATTGTCCAAGGATAGCCTTGGGAGTCATATCCAATTGATCCTATATTAAATTTAACCAATTTGCCGAATTTATATTCAGTGAATGATTGGATTGAACTACCATAGATAATTATCTCACCAGAACCTTGGATAATATATTTTTTATTTAAGTTCTGCATGACCCATTGAATCAACGGCATAATTTCACCTCAAAATATATAATCTTTTCAAAAAAATAATTATTAGATAGTTGGAAACAAATTGACCAAAAATATTATAAAAACAAATATATAACATATGAATTTCAAAGAGTGGTTAAAAAAAGAAATGGCATCTTTTATGATTCCTGATAGTTTACACCTAACAGTTCCAATTGGTGATAATTTAGAAAAGGTTATTGGCGTTGATATGTTTTTCGAAAAAGAACCAAAAACAATCGATAAATTTAACAACACTGTAATGAATCAAGGGTCAAAATTTATTGCAAAAGTTCCTCACGGAAATAAGTATTTTGTCTACAACGGACTTGATGGAATATCAGATCGTTTAATATCAAAAGAAGAAGCAAAAGAATTGGAACAAGGAGAATATAACCTTCTTGATAATAATTGGTGGAAAAAAGCCATGGTAATTGGATCTGATATGCAACCATTAAATGTCTAAATTCATAATCATAGCATATATATGAAAGAATCAATAAAGGAGAAAATATGGCAGAACCAAGGTTTAATTTTATACATCCGACATACACATTCGAAGTGGTCACATATACGCCAGAAAGCCTAGTGGCTCTGTCTCCATATCCAGACTCATTGGAGCATCTGATACTTAATCTACAGGCTCAGGAAGTCGTCATCAACAACAGAAGGTATAAGCATGGAGATCAGTTCACGGAATTCGGCTCAAAAGCCACACACCTCAAAAAATTGTATGTTGATTCCAGCGATCCAGTACTGAAGATAGTAATTGATTGTTTAGAAAACGAAACGGCATGCAGTGGCGTTTGTTCTAACCTTTTTACCGATACTGATAATTGCGGGTCGTGTGGCAATGTGTGCGAAATTGGTTGGATATGCGTTGATGGAGTTTGCGAAGGAGCGTGACATTACCATTTCAAAGAAATGATTTAAAAAGAAACTATCAATGTTTCGTATGCGGAAAAAGATTTGATATTTATGAAGAATATTCAAATCACATAATTACATCTCATGAAGAGGGCAGAGAATTTGTAGTCTGTCCTCTCAGTCGTTGCAAAGCTCCTGTAAGAGACATCAGAACTCATTTTTCATCAAAACACAAAGATGAACAAATTCCAAAAAGTGGCCAAATGAAAGCTACTATTTGGAAAGACATCAACAATAAAACTGGTAAAGTTACTCAAAGAAAACCAAAATTTAGAGAAGGCTATTTCATATCAGGAAAAAATCAAAAAGAAATGCATTATCGTAGTGGATATGAATGCGAAGTGTATGAATGTCTTGAATCTATTTTAGAAGTTATAAAATATGATGTCGAACCATTCAAAGTTGATTATATTTTTGAAGGAGATAGGCACGAATATAATCCAGATTTAAGTATTTTTTTTAGTGACGGAAGAGTTGAAATTTGGGAAATAAAACCAGCAAATCAAACACAACTTCCAAAAAACCACGCTAAATGGGCAGCTTGCCAATCATATTGTGAAGCCAGAGGATGGTCATTTATGGTAATGACCGAAGTAGGAATAGGCAAATTAAAAAAAGTTGCGAAAGATTCTAATCGCCTTTGATTATTCTTATACTATCGCTATCCTCATGATGCGTAGAAAATTCTATAATTTTAGCTCCATTTTTACCAGCAATCATTTGATGCCTCAAGCCAGTAGGAACATGAAAAGACATTCCTTCTTTTAAAATAATCGACTTTAATTCTTCTCCACCCCATCCATATAACATTTCTATATCATTTTCCAAAATAAATAAAACTTCATCCTTTATAGCATGATAATGGACAGAGCATTTCTTTTTTGGATTAAAAAAAAGAATCTTACCACAATATTTTTCATTATTGCATATCCATTGTTCGTGACCCCAACCCTTTGCGACAATAATATTTGGATGTAATGTGTAATTAGTTACTGACATTCATATGCCCTCTCAATAAAAGGAATCAATTGGTCTCTAATTTTATAATGAAGATCGACTATTTCTTTGTCATTTACAAGAAAATAATCATAATATTTAATTTCTTCTGGTGCGCTTGGGTCATTGTTATTTATTGGGCCTTCTTTTTGTGTGGCCACACACCATTCTAGCAAAGGCCTTAATTGTGCTTCGGATGGATTTGGGTCATTGTTTAAAAAATTTGGGCGGTACAAAAGAACATTAATTCCCTCTCTTTTCCTAATGTTCTTGGCCTCATTGTAATACCTACAATCGGAAATTATCAATTGTTTAGATGAGTCTCTAAGTGCAATGTCGATCCAAATATCTTCTACTATTTGCCTAAATCCATCACCTACGAATTGTAATCCTTTTCTTATATTCATCAACATATTTGGTGGTGGTTCATCAATTCTTTTCCATTTCTCTAAAAAAGATCGGTCAACATTAAACGCATTGCAAAAAGTATTTTTTACAGCGTCTGCAAAACCACATCTTTCCCATTGCCCAAGCGTGTCTACCCTATTCAACTCTATTGCCAAATAATCAGCAGCAGTATCCTTGCCCATGGCCAATTGTGAAGCAAATCCTACAATTTTCATGATTGCTTACCTTTAAGGAAATTATTTATAAATCTATTTGTAACACAAATTGATCTTCCAATCAATCTGTTTTTCCATGATAATTAAACTTATAATTTTACAAGAAATACTATGAAGAAAAAAATAGAACCAATTTGCAAAAACTGTCTGCTTTATAATTCTGAAAAAAAGGAATGTAAAGTTGCAATATTAGCCTCTGGAAAAGAGTATCATATGCCAGTAGAGCTAAATGATCGTTGCCACATGGATGAACTTGGAATTGAAGTACAACAAGTAAGATGGTGGACAGAAGACAAAAATGGGAAACCAGTAAATGGCAATGGCGTTGTAAAAATAGAATATCCAGAAAATTTTTTTGGCAAGAAAGATTAGTCTAGATGGCAAATCCATGCTGTGGATATTTTGTAAATGGTGTGCCTGGCGATGGGTGCGGATGCTCCTGTTCTAATGTATGTCCACCTCCAAATTGCGCATCAATAAAGTTCTCATTTGAAGTAGGAACAAGTTATTCCACTCTTGTTCCAGAAGGTTGCGAATGTGAACCGCCACCAGCATTCAAAATCGATGATGCTAATTGGGAAACCGTAAAACATGAAAACAATCTTGTTCCATTCCCTTCATTTGATTTCAAATTTAATACTAAAGAAGAAAAAAGTGATGATGATGATGAATATGTTTTTTCATTAGCAGAAAGCTGCTCAATACCTTGTACTAGAATTGATGTCATAATTACAACTACAGCTTGTGGTTTTGAACTCCTTGGTTCGTTTGGAGTTAGGGCGGTTGGAAGTGGTATAGTTTCAGCGACTTATAGCGGTGGTGGTGATTGTTCTTTTGTAGTTCAAGTAAATGGCGGTGGATCAAGTGCATTTGTGGAAGATGGCGGTGGAATATCAGTAGAATTAGTTTCAACCAACCCATGTTGCTCTATTTGCCTTATAGATGTGTTATGTACAACAATGCCAGCTTCTATGCGAAGTCTTCTCTATAGAGCAAATCATATTTCAAAGGGAACAAAAACATATTTAAATAAATTTAAACTTATAGAAAAAATTCGAAGATTAAAGAGAAGATAATTTCATTGCCTGTTTTTTTATTTCTGTAATATATTCTTCCTTCATATTCAAAATTCCCTTAAGCTTTTTATCATCCATTTCAACAATAGACTCAATATTTTTAAATCCCATGTCAAAAAGTTTCTTAGCTCTCACCTTTCCAATATTTGGAAGCTGACATAATTCAACTAGGTATGCTGGCACCCCATAAGCTATTCTTTTTTGCAAATCTTTAAAAAACGACTCTTGATTCCACTTTCCACTCATTGAGTCTATTACCGACAATATTTGCCCAATCCTTTCGAAATTTAACTGTAAACCTCTTTGGTATCCAGCCAATGCTGTAGAATTGTAACCATTCAATAAATTGTGATAACAATAAACTGATTTTTTCATCCCCTCTGTCAAATACTTGTAATTATCCTTAAGTTCTTTTTGTAACTTTCTATCAAATATTTGCATTTCTTTTTTTTCAGAAGAATTAACAATATTGATTCTATTTGAGTCGATCTTAGATAACGCACAAGCCAAATGAATGTCATTTTCTTGGTTTTTTTTTTGGAAAAGATAATAAAAGTTTGTTTTTAAATCTGCAACATCAAATGGAGAAAAATAAAATATACTGGATATTTTTCCAATACTTGAGGCAACAAATTTACCATCTTCTTCATATATTATTTTTCTTTCTATAAGTTCTTCTAACAATTTATTTAAATATGTTGGATTTAAATTTCTATTTTGAAAATAGGCCAAAGATCTTTCGTACCAAATTTTAATTTCTTCAATATTTCCAATATACTCATGATGAATCTCGCTAACCAAGTGAAAGGCTAGATTTCTTGGATTATCAATAAGTTTTGAAGTTATTTTTTGAGGAATCCCCAACCTATCTCTATGCTTTTTAGCTTCTGAATTGGGTAACAATACATAAGCATCTCCTCTTGGGTCAATCCCTAATCTTCCAGACCTACCAATCATTTGCGTAACATTATATGTTTCAACTTCGTCTCTTCCACGATGCACACCAAGAATAATGACTCTTCTTGCTGGGAGATTGCAGCCCCAAGCCAAAGTTGGGGTTGCAACTATTACTCTTAAATCGTTTCCATTTTTAAATCTTTTTTCGAGATCAATTCTACTTTCTTTATTCAGATCGGCATTGTGAAATTCTACACTAATTTTATTCGCCTTTAAAACATTTTTCATTTGCTCGCCTGTTCTTTTTGTGTGAGCAAATATAAGAAATTTATCTTCTGGATAATCATTCACAATATCCATAGCTTTTTCTATTTTGTTTTTTTCTACAGAATCATATGAATATCCTTCATCATCATAATTTTCATAGTGTAGACCCAAAGGAACAGGCCTATACTCTGAGTTTAAAACATAAGTTTCTTTTTTGTTGAGAGAATACGATAACCATTCTGCTATCTGGTTAACATTTGGCATAGTGGCAGATAAAAGAATAATTCTACAATTTGGATTTATTTCCGTAAATTTCATTAATCCGACTTCAAGATGTTCTCCCCTGCCTAGAACAGTTAAAAGATGACACTCATCGATCACTAATGTTCCAATATCTTTTAAATAATCGCTTTTCTCAGAATTTATATTTCTCGCCCTATGATTAAGCATTTCTGAAGTCATTATTATCAAATTAGATTCATTTAATTCTTTCTGTCTAGCTGGTGTAATTCGGTAATCGCCTGTGCAAATAGATATGTTTATGTCGTGAAAATGGTAATTTGGGTCTGTCCATTGGTCTATTTTTTCTTGTGCTAATGCTCTAAGAGGAGCAAGAAACATTCCTTTGCCACCTCGCTTTTTAATTTCATGAGCAAGAAACATTTCTGCAACAACAGTTTTTCCCGCACTTGTTTTAGCAGCAATTAAAACATTTATATCTTTATCATAAATTTCAAATATTCTACTTTGAACTGGGTTGAATTTCTCAAATTCCCAAGATGCCAATGAATATTTATTTGTATTTACTAAATCATTTTGATCTAATATTTCGATAATTGGTGGCATTTATTCCTCTAATCTTTTATTCCAAATGTGATTAATTTCAGTTCCTATAGACTTCATCTCATTTTCAGAAAAGAAATTACTTTTTATCTTATTGCAAATTAAGCAACAAAGAGCAATATTATCTAATGTATAGTCGCCAGAATTGTCAATCCTGTCAATGCCTAATGACTCAACACTTAAGCCAATTTGAGATTTTATTTTAAACTTGTAAATTTCTTTTTCTTTAAGTCCACAATAATGGCATTGCCTATCAGATTTTCTCAACCATATTAAAAATTCTTCTTCCGAAATAATAATTTCTGGGTTTCGTTTTCTTTTTCTTTTAAAATTAGAATTGTTTTTTAAATTTTTAAATTTTTGACAATCTTTGCAGACTAGCATTTTTCCAGAAGTGTACCGCAAATTAACATCTGTAGTGTTACATTTTTTACATTCCCATAAATCACCTTGATTCATTTTCCTCCACAAAAAATTTAAAAATAAAACAGTCACGATAATAGAGACTATTTTTTCGGCCTCTATTATCGTGACAATAAAATTACTGTCTATTTATTTCAAATCTTTTTTTATACTCTTTATTTACATTTTCATGCATAAAGTCTAGCATTTCATATAGGTCTTTTGGCGAATTTGCTGTTCCTAGCCAACGATCCATTTCTTTATTATTACAAACATAATTAAGAACTTCTGAAAGATCGCCAGAATATCTAAAGTTAAGCCTACTATGCAAAACCTTTAAATTCTCATCAGAAAGCCTGTAAAAATACTCTTTTAAAAACTGTTCCTGCTTCTTCATGGATAAACCTCAAATGGAAATTAAAAATATATTTAACAAACAAAAATTTGAAGAACTACTTGTCACAAAATGGACGCATTTTTTAGATGGTTCCAATTTAATAAAAGTAATAAATGACCTTGTGTTACAAAACAAACATAATTTTGAACTTATTCCAAACACAAGTTATAAAAAAAAAGGCACACAAATTATGATCTCAAGATTCCAAAATACGGAACATGGATTTATAATTTGGATCGACTTTTTAGTTCCTTTACAAAACGAACAAGTTGCCATAGGAACAACCGAAATGTTCCTACTATCTAATGGTATTTTAAGTCATTCAAAAACTTTAGGCAATATATATAATTATAATTAAACTACATCTAATCGTCTAACTTGTTCGCCATCTTGATTTATAAAACTATCATCTAAAATCAACGCATTTTTTTCGTCTGCAAATCTAAGCCCAAGATTAAAAGAGTCAAGACAAGCAGTTCTATCATCACGAGATGCCATGACCCAACAGTAATTATCTTTTTTTATAAATTTTCCGCTTTGACTTTCTTGCGTTATCCCAATTTCTAAAGTGACATTATCTGGCAAAAAAAGTTCTATTTGCCCATGTTTCAATAAATGCTCTACAATTAAACACTGTATTTTATTTTTACTCATAAATAACCTCACATGAAAATATTTTAAATGAAAAAAACTTTATTCGGAGGAACATAGAAATATTTCATATCGTCATAAAATCCATGCTTCCAATCCCCTTGATCTTTATATGGATTGGCAATCACGATTTCTTGCTTGTCCAAATACACACTCCAACAGTAAATTTTTCGATTTTCCTTATAAGTTTCTATTAATGATAATTCTTTATTTCCAAGAAATTTTTTTGCAAATTTGCAAATTACTGGTAATGGTAAATATGTACTATAATCACCATAAAGCTGTAACAAATCTAAATAGTATTTTCCATAATCACACCTTTGATAATGTGCGATTAAAGAATAACCATCTACAATGAACATTCTTGTTTTAAAAATTAAAAGATCATCATCTTGTAAACTTAAAGTGCAAATCGGATAGTTGTATGGAACTAAAATTTTTGCTAAATTTTTTAGTTCTTTTATTGACTTATCGATATTTTTACTATGATCTGACATATTCTTCTACCTTTTCTATGTCTACTGTATGTATTATTATTTTTGAAACTTCTCATGAAAAAAATCATAATTAAAAACATTATGATTTAATGGTCTTAATTTTTCTAAAGTGTTTTCCATATTAGACTTACATTCACTGCTAAAAATTCCACGATCAGCATTATAAATATTTTGTTGAAGCCTAATATATAGCCAAAATTTAAGTTCTTTCATGCCCTCAGACAAGTTTTCATCATCATCTAAGTGTAAAAATTGTAAAAACTCTGTAATGGTTAACCAAGAATAACTAGAAAACGGATCGCCATCTTTGTAATTACAAGGCAATTTTTTTTCTAATGAGCATTTTATAAAATGTAAAATCAATAAAATATAGTTTTTAGCATCAAAACAACTAATGCAACATGATGAATCCATAATTCTAAATTCAATTGTATTTCTTTTTCTGTTAACCATGTGGTAAGTATTTAAAGTAAAATACTTATGCTTTCCAAGCTGATTGATTAAATATCCACTATCATACATTTCATTTTTAACACTTTCAACAATAGGTGTAAAAGACAACATTTGGCAATATTTGCTCTTTCTTCTTTTAATTGGAACTATATCCATAAAAACACTTTCGCATTTAATCCACCACGAAATAATTGCACCTAAATCGTCTTTTTTCAAATCATTTACATCAACATGAATATGAAAAGAACATCTTGAATCGGCTTGTATGAAATCATCAGTTGAAAATGAATTAACAACAGAGCAAACACTTTTGATTCCAGCCATACCCTTTAAAACTGGTGTGCATATTTCTATTCCACAACTACTATCTGGTTTTAGTATCCAAGAATCATTGTGGTGATTATTTTGCCATCGATGAATATCAACTTTGTTTTTAACCGTCTTTTGCACTAAATTTGCTATGTATCCTATGCCTTCTGGTAAGTTTCCGAATTCGTGTCCAGAAGGTCTACTCCTAAGATCGAAAGCGTTCAATTCAATCTCGACACCAAATCTTCTTGAACTATCGCATGATATTAAATTTATGTTATTGCCCATGCTTGGTTTCCTCGTTTATAATTATAAATAATATTCTATCCAAAGGAGAATAAGATGAATTGTTTATTAGTAAAATTAAAAGATAAAAGAAAATTCCTCACTAGCAAAAGTAATTTAGATCAATTAATTGAGTTTGCAAATACATTTAAAGCGGAATTATCATTAGTTGAAACTAATTGCAAAGACATAAAGTCATTAGAGGAACTTGCTAATGATATTTGTGATACCAATTGCAAACAAGAAGATTTTGATTATAAAGAAATTGAAAAAATTGCAAAAAAAAAATCAAACAAAGTATTTGAACAAATGATAAAAGACCTAAAAAACAAAAAAACAATTGATACTAGCAAAATAAAATGTGAATTTAGCAAACAAGGATTGGAAGAAAAAGAAATATCTGCACAAATACAAAAAGCCAAAATTTATATAAAAAAAATTGGCTTTAAATTGAATAAAATTGATAAAAATAAATATAAAATAATTTAAATTTTTCTTATTTTTATCAATCCTTCACCATTAACGGCATTTATTACACCATCAATAGTATGGCAAGGACCTACTTCTACCTTTAGATCTTTTTCAAGAAAATAACCACAGTAGAGAAATCCACTTAATTCTGGATGAGGCAAACCATTGGTTCTTTCTAGAATTTTAACAGGCATCTTTCTACTTACAATAAATAGTTCTTTTCCGCCATAGATTCCATTCAATTCGGTTTTAAAAACTTCAACTTCAGATTCTTTTCTTCCCATAAAAACCCAACTTGTAGTTCCAAATTTAAACCCATCGTGAATAATTCTTGCTGGGAATGGGAAGCTTTCGGTAACAGTACCATCTTCCAACAATAGCGGAGAAAGATTGTCTATAACACTTTTGCATATCTTCTTATCTGAGCCATCAAAAACATAATGTTCTTTAATGGATTCTACACCACCATTGACGAAATCATATGCCATATCATATGGATCTAATATCCATTTTGGCTCTGCCTCATCACTTCTTTTACTTGCTTCGTATCTTGCAACCAAACTTTCACATAGTTTTTTACAATCTTCATTAACACTCATCATCTACTCCTTTGTAAACTTAAAATGCCACTTTTTAAAGAGGAAGCGACAAACCTCATAAACTTATTCTGCCTTTGAGAAACTAACTTTACTATACATATAACCAGAGGCAAGTGGAACATCAAACAAAAACGCATATGGCGAAATTTCATGTTCTTCGTTCTCTTTGAACCAAACTTCGTTTTTAATTTCTGCCTTCATTTTCGTTTCATTTGGCAGTTCAAAATTAACTTGCCACAAGGCATCCAAGTTTTCACATTTAAATTTATGTCGAATAAACTTGTCTCTTTCTTTGTTGTAAAGTTCTTCTTTATAACAACTTATATCTTTACGATCAAAGTGCCACAAGAAACAAGATTCATTGTTATTGAACATCTCTGGCAATAATTTTTCGATCAAATCTTTTGCAAACCATGGTAAATTTATTTCATTGTTGCCATTGTTGATAAGTACCTTTGGATAGCCTGACTTGATTCTTTCATTAAAAATTTTAGTTTCCATTAACATTACTCCTTTGTAAATTTAAAAACATTTGTATGATCAACAATATTGATTAATTCATCAAAGTAAAATGAAAAAAGAGAATTACCTAAATTTAATAGAACCAGATTCAATTGAAATCGCACCATCTAATCTGAATGATTGCTTCTCATTCTTTTTTCTTCGCTAAAGCCCAGTTGAATGCCCATCTAGCCGCACCAAGATGCTGCAATAACAAGGTTTGTTGCTTGTTGCTTACATCTAGTTGGACTTTGAAGGCACGAAGAATCATTTTATATAAACTACTTCATTATAATTCTTATTGAGAGATGTTTTATTCTTTCTAAATTCAGTAAAGGGTAGCCAATCCGCACCTTCTTTCTCGCAAACTATAAGTTGCCCTTTTCTTTCTAAGCAAAAGCTAGACAATTCGTTAAAATTCAAACTGGTAGAATTACAAGTTTTAGAGTAACCGTCTCCATTTTGGAATATACTCCCATTTTTACTTATTATTTGATATGGCGGGTCAACGAACCATGTTGCTTCGATATTTTGAAGAGATTTAAAATCATCATGTATAAATTTAATTCTATCTCTAATTGGTAGAAATTTAATAATTCTTCTTTTTTGAATCTGAAATACTCTATCTAGCCTTTCCGTGTATTTCATTTTATTACATTTAGAACTTGCGTTAGACGCTGTGCAAGTTTTAATTAAAAAGTCATAAGCATATTCTCCTATTTTGGGCGTTGGGAAATTGAGAATATCCTGTTCTGAGCAATTTAAAAGAAAGTCCCATGCTAAAGCTACATTATCGTCTTTATCACAAATTATCGCAGTTAATTTATCATTTTTCAGTAGATGATAACATGAATAAGCCGCTGACCCAGCGAAAGGTTCAATGATAATATCGTGATTTGGGATTGGATAATACCTAGAAAGAAGGTTTTTTGCTCCATAGTAATAAAACATATTATTCCACTTCCTCCTTTTCTTTTTTCTTTCTGTTTTGGCTTGAACGCCTTCCGTAAATTTTAGCAGAAAAACTAGCCATCAAAGTAAAATGAAAAAAGAGAATTACCTAAATCAAAGGTAATTCCCTTTTAAAATTAAATTTAAAATTATTCTAATTCTTCGTCTATCACATCGTCATCATCTGAACCCAATACATCAGTTTCAATGACATCGGCACCAAGCTTAAAGTTCATTGCATCCTTAAAAGGCTCAAAATAATCAACCAACTCCTGCTCAGATGTAGCATCTACCAAACTTGGATATTTAAGCAATATTTCAAGTGGAACTTCATTTTTATCAAGCGAAGCCTTGAACTTTATTTCTTCTCCATTAGAAAATGCATCTGCAATGACAAAATTTCCAGCACTTTTAGCAATAATCCTATTTGCATCAAGCAAGCAAGACAATAAACCACTAACAGGATTTATTCCATGTTCAAAAAGCAATTGAATGTTTTCTGTTGAAATAAATGGTGTGTGAGTCTTATTTTTGACATTTTTAACACGAATGTTAATGCCAAGAATCTTGGTTTTTTTTGCACTGATTTTATATTCTATTTTCTTCATTGTCGATGTTTCTAATCGACATGAAGCATAAAATGGCAAAGCATTACCTCCACCAGCAGTTGTGGTTGGATTTCCATAAAGAACACCTATTTTGGATCTTGTCTGATTCAAAATAACAACAGTGGCATCATTAGTTTCCATAACAGTATTAAGCTTACGGAATTCCCTAGAACAAATCTTAGCCCTTTCGCCTGGCTGTTCATTGCCACCCACAATGCGTTTAAAATCAGCTTTTGAGGCATTCTCTGGGAGTTTGACTTCTCTAAGCTCTCTAGCTGATGGACTCACCCCAATCGAATCGTAGACGATTGCAATAGGGCAGTCTTTTCTTTTTGAACGAACAAATTCTATAGATTTATACATCTTCAAAAAAACATCTTCCAAACTCTGAGGTGTGTGCCTCACAATTTTAGTAAGATCACAATGGGATGCCTTTTGAATAAATTCTTTATTGGCTGAATTTTCACAATCCTCAAGAATTGCAATTCCGTCTTGTCTTTGACAACCGAATAGAATATTTGTTCCTATCAGCGATTTCGATGACGAAGAAGGACCATATATTTCGGTTAACTTTCCACCAGGAATACCACCACCCATAAATTTTCCACTACAAATATAATTTATTGCAAGATTTCCAGTATCAACAAAATACTTTACACTATCAATCTTGGCAACAATATCACCACCAGTTTGATTTGCTAAATCTTGAAAAAATGAATCATCATCGACCTTTCTTTTGGCCATGTTAAGCACCTCGGTAAAAATGTAATTATTTTTTAAAAAAATAGGTGGAATCACTGACTCCACCTATTTGAAAACAAAGAATTAAATGCCTTCTAATTCTTTCAAAAAGTCATCATCCGCAAGAGATGCCGAATCATCTGTCTTAGAAACTACCTTCGCAGTTTTCTTAACAGATAAAATTTCTTCATCAATAGTGTCTGAGCCAGAGATTACATTTGAAGAACTTAAAGTAGATCTAGAAGAAGATCCAGATGCATTACGAAATTCATCCAAAGAATCATCCTGTTGGCCTTCTACTATCATTCCGCAATGAACCCTTAAGGCATGCTTAATATCATCGCCAGATTTGATAATACGAAGAGACTGAAGGTCTTGTAGACTTGTTAGCCATTTTTCAAGCTCTTCTGAAGTGCCTGAAGAAGAAACTTCTTCAAACTTTGAAAAGTCATAGTTTGGATATTCTCTATTACCACTCTTAACAACTTTTTTAACAAGTCTGAAATCACGACCAGTTGTTGGATGTGTAATATCCCCTAATTCCTTTTCTCCAGCAGCCTCATCACCAAGAATTGCTCGCAAAATCTTAGCATGAACTTGTTTGCCACATGAATAAATTTTTGGGCCTACATTTGTTCCTACTATAGACTTATTTTTAGGATCTACTTCCGATCTAACGATAACATTGTAATAGTATCGTTCAACTGGCTTTAGATCCCTAGCACTGTTACGCATATCTTCTTGATCTTTGCCAGCCAATCCATCAGATTTCTGCCATAAATCGCTATAATACTTACAAATAATGCAATCTCCACGCCATTGTGGACCCCTGTCAGTATCGGTAAGTGCTTTAGGACAATGGAATATTCTTTTCTGATTCGTAGTTGGATTGTTTAAAGTGTGAATTCTTGTCGCACAATACAACTTTTGGCCTTTTCTCTTAGGCAAAAAACGCATCAAAACAAATCCATCACGATCAGGAAGTCGTACATACTTTGCAAAGTACTCTTCGTTTTGACCAGTGTTGTTTTCTGAATTTACTCGTTTGGATTCTTTTTTTAACTCGTTAAGATCGAGTGGTTCGTAATCGACACCCATGATAGCACCTGCCTTTAAAATGATGTTTCGAGTAATGAATAATCACTACTCAATTAGTTAATGGTTCGAACAATAAAACATTTATTGCTCAGTTAGTCAATGATTCGAGAAACAAACGATATGCTTCTCAGTTAGTCATTTATAATCGTATCTATCATGTTGTGCAAGATTAATTTTATAATTTTATTTATTTTCATGATCAATTGTTATTTGTGCGTCAGGATCTTGAAATTTTTCTTGTGAATCGATGACACTTTTGTGCATGGCGGATAATTTATCCTGCAAACTCATATTGCCTTCAGATTCTAAATTTTCATTAATTTGTTTTCTTGCATCTTGCTCTTGATTGTACTGTTCCTCAAGAGCTTTTAAAATCTCTTGATTTTTCAGTAATTGTTCTTTTATTTTTTCTATTTTTTTTTCTTCTTGTTCCAATTGTAACTCTCTATTGTTAACTATGGGTGTTTTTTTAGGACTAAGTGATTTTTCCAAAAGATTTTGACGAGCAATTTCTTTTCGTTCTTTTCTTATAGCCTCCCTTCTAAGCAAAACCTTAGCATGTGATTTTTTTTCTCGTTCTTTTCTTTTCTTTGCAATTTTTTCATTTTTTTTCATAATTATCTCCTAATGTTTGGCATGTTTTCTTGTGATGCATTTCCCCAAAAAAGCTTTCCACCTTCTCTATCTTTTTGTGTCTCTGAAAAATTAACTTCGTTGTCACCAATAAGGCCAACTGGGGCTTGAATAAAATATTTGTCGCTAATTTTTATTTCCCTAGACAGATCATCTATAATAGTATAAATCTCACCTTGAATAGAGCCAGATTTAGCATAAACTGGGTATTTTTTATCAACTGTTAATTTATATCCTTTTGTCTTTACTTCATGTAGCATTGGCAATTCTGGGGAAAAAACAACTGTTGCGACTGGCTTTTTTGACCTTCCCGCAGTTTGTTTTTGAATCGCCAATTGCTCATGAGGATAAATTTCTCTTGTTTCTATTTGCTCATGAGGATAAAGTTCTCTTTTCTCTACTTGCTCATGAGTAAAATTTGAATTTCCTATGCATGCTACAGACAAATCTTGAACCGAAAAACCTACAGAGTGATCAAATGTGAACTTTTTGTTTTTTATCACAACTCCACCATCAGATTCTCTAAAGCTAATTGGTTTTTTGCTAAGTTCAAATACTTCTACACTAGCGACAAATATGTCTCTTCGAGCAAGTTGCCCCATTACAACGGATGCGAGCTTTTCCAGAGGCACATCCTCAAATGGATCTCCAACCTTTTTTTTGATTGTTTTAACTTCATCTTTATTATAATTCCCATCAACTTTTTCGTGATAAGAATAAATTACTTCGTAGCCCATAAATTCCTCATAATTTATTCTAATATAGTATTATTTTTGTAAAATACCTGTGCCATATCTAGTATTGTAAATAATTGGTTCTTTTTCCACACTTTCCGCAAAAGCATAAAAGGCATTTTTCATTTTTTTCAAATCTTTTATATACTCAACCACAACAATTCCACCATCGGCCATATTCTTCCAAGATGTATCTAAATAGTAAAGTAAATCATCATAAGAATTTTCATCAGTAATAAAAAAACAATCCCACTTTTGGCTTGTTATCTTATCATTTATTTCATCATCATAAATCGAACCATGATAAAAATCAAATTCTTTCTTGAAAGACTTTTTTACATTATAAGAACCCATCCTTGGAGAAAAATATAGATTTTCATCTTTTTTCCTAAATGAAAAAAATGTTTCTGTTTCTTTACACGACATGAAAAAACATTTTTCTAAAAAGCCAAGAGTAAAATTCCATGAAAAAACATTTTTTGGTTTTACAAATTTACCAAGATGATAATAAAATGGAGCATACATATAATCTCCATATGCTGGCGTTTTTCTTGAGTTTTCATCTATAAATTTACAATTTTGTAATAAGACCTTACCATTTATAATCTTTTTATTTAAAAGAATTGATAATTCCTTTTGTATTGCTTCTATTCTAACCATAAAATAATATAGAAACAAAGGGCTACAATATGTACGACTTTCTTATAGTTGGGTCAGGTTTTTTTGGATCTACCTTCGCAAGAAGAGCTACCGATCATGGCAAAAAATGTTTAGTAATTGAAAAGAAAGATCATATCGCTGGTGCTGCCCATGATGTGCCATTTCAAGATTATTATGTTTCCTCTTATGGCGCACATATTTTTCACACTCATAGTTCTGAAATATGGAATTTTGTAAATCAACTTGAAGAATTTATACCATTTATCAATAGACCAAAGGTATTATCTGGCGGGGTGGTGTATTCGTTTCCAATCAATTTAATGACCATGCATCAATTGTGGGGGGTAAAAAAACCATCCGAGGCAATTGAGAAATTAGAAAATGTGAAAATTAAATTTGAAAATCCAAAAAACTTCGAAGAATGGGCTTTGTCGATGGTGGGAGAAGAAATATACAAAAAGTTTTTTTATGGATATACAAAAAAACAATGGCTAAAAGAACCAAGAGAATTACCGACATCAATAATTCAAAGACTTCCCATCAGACTAACATATGATGAAAATTATTTCACCACAAAACATCAGGGCATTCCCAAAAATGGGTATACAAATTTTGTTAAAAAATTACTTGATGGAATTGATGTGGATACGAATGTCGATTTTATAAAAAATAAAGATAAATTATCATCTATGGCAAAAACCATAATCTATACTGGCCCTATAGATGAATATTACAATTATGAATTTGGAAACCTTGATTACAACACATTAAGATTTACGAAAGAAGAATATAAAGGCGACTTTCAAGGTAATGCCGTTATAAATTATGCCGATGAAGATGTTCCATATATAAGATCAATAGAACACAAACATTTTTACAAGCATGGCGAATTAACAAAGCACTATACGAAAAAAAATGAATCAGAAATTAGCATAATAACCTATGATCATCCAGTTTCTTTTAAAGAAAACCCAGATCCATTTTATCCTATTAGAAATGAAAAAAATTCAGATATTTATAAAAAATATAATTCAATAAAATCATCAAATATAATTTTTGGCGGAAGGCTTGGTGAGTATAAGTATCTAGATTTAGATGCAACTATGGCATCTGCAATAAGTAAATGTAACAAATTTTTGGAGATTTAAAATGAATGATGCTAAATTTGTTGTCTTGGCAACAGAAAAAAATAAAAAAAGATTAGAAAATTTTTTAGAATATTGCTTAGAAAATAAATCTAAAAAAATCGAATGCGTATTTTTGCTTGGCCCAAAAAACGAAAATAGCTTTGCTGAAAATATCATAGAAAAATATCAAACTGAGAACACAAAAATATCTATAATCCGTTACATAAACGATGAAGCATCTTTTAAAAGAAATGGTTATTTTAGAGATTTAGATCAAGATACTGTTGATAATTTCAAATGGTTAATATCAATTGATGAAGACTCAATAACAAATGTTGATGGCCTTATAGACTCCCTAAATGACGACTTTAACGAAAATTTCCCAGCATATGTTTGTGGAGAATTAATGAATAACTTTCAAAGAGAAGAGTTTGCAGTTGCCGAATTACTTGGAAAAACCTGTTGGTATGAAGGAGGTTCAGGACCAACACACGAATGGGAAATATCTTGTTTAAATAAAAAAACAATGCAAATGATGATAAATTCAGAATTAATTAAAAAAGTTTTTACATATAGAACAAGATTTTTGTCTGGTTATGGTGATCATTGTCTTGGATTTGCATTAAAAATGTTACAAATATATCCAGTCCAAACATCTTACATTACTAGCTCAAATAAAATATATGAGCATAGTCTATTGGGAAGAAAATTTCATCACACTCATTACATTTATCAAAACATTGGAATAGAAAATATTTTTAAATTTTTAAAACCTTCAGATTCTCTAACAATAAAAAAAGCTTGGCTAAAATTAAAAGAAGAAAATGTAATAAAAGATATAGGTGTTGTTTTTTTAAATCAAAACAAAACCATTACACCACCAAGAGAAGAATTAAAGGTTTTTGGTCTTTGGAATATTAAAAACGATCAAATTTACATATATCAAAAAGAAATTGAAGAAGGTTTATTATTGGAAAAAGGAAAAAATAGTGAAAACAAAATAAGTATATGGGAACTAATTGATGACTAAAAATCATATAAAATCAAATCAACGCCAGCTTCACCGAACATGTTGGAAGCAAGCTCACATGATTCGCTCCATCTTTCTGCCAATTGACCTTTAATTTTTGGAGCAATGCAATTTCTAATTCCAGATTGAATTATCACACTCGCACAATTAGAACATGGCATAAAAGGATAGGTTGCTATCGAACATCCAGAGACATCTCTTTGTGCAAATAAAATTGCATTTATTTCAGCGTGTACAACCATTTTATATTTGATATTTCTATCAGCATATTTATTTGGATCATCCGCTACATTTTTTGGAAAACCATTATAACCAATTGATACTATTCTGTTTTTATCGTCAAAAATAACAGCACCAACTTGTGTGGATGGATCTTTACTCCATTCGGAAACATGTTTAGCTAAATTTAAAAATCTTAAATTCCAATTCATCATTATCCCTTTTCATTCTGTTCCAGAATGCATTTTTCTTTTTGAACTATTTCTTTTTTTTTCGTGTAGTTAAAAAAGTAAGCATCATTTTTTTCGTTATTTTCTGAAAAGAAATCTTTTTCAACCCATAAGGCTTTAAATCCCAATTTTTTGAAAAACAAATGACCTTCTAAATATTTATCGCAAATCAAAACATCTATTTCTGTTCTATATCCACTTTCTAATTTATCGGTTAATTGTGAAACAAGTATTTTTCCATAACCTTTTTTTTGGAGTTCTGGTTTTATTCCAATATTTAAAATTTCAAATTTTTTGTTTTTTAATTCGTATACCATAAAACCAATAACTTTATTTTCTTCTTCTATGACTTTACATATTCTATTTTTATCACTTAAGCACTCTATAAAATCTTTTTCATTCCAAGGGTGAGAAAAACAATTCTTTTCTATCTCTGCAATTTCTTTAATATCATCCTTAACGACCCACCTAATATTTTTTTTCATTTTTTCTCCGCTGTTACTTCAATAAATCTTCAGCATTACAAAGACCATCATCTTTCTTTTCGTATATATCTCTATTCAATTTATCTAGTTCTTTTCTAAGAGTATGGCCACGATTTTGAGCATTGTCGTGATTTTTATCCCAAGCCTTTAAATGCGATTTTATAAGTCCTACTGTGGTCTTCCTATCAATCGTGTACTCATAAAGTTTAACGCATTCAGAATTTGATTGAGCTTTAGCTTTGCAATAACTATCAGATCCTCCCTCATCTTTAAATGATATGTAAAGCTCGTTAAATTTTGTTTCATACGCAAGCTCTGCCATAGAAAGCTCTTTGTTGGATATTTCTAATTGCTTTCCATAATAATCAATCCAAGCGTACTCTCTATCCATGTAATTGCTTAAAGTAAATTCATTGAAAATCATATTATCTGGATCTAAAACTAGATCTTTATTATTTACTTTTACAAAAATCTTTTCATTTGGTGCTTCTGCCATGTTATTCCTCATCTGCTTCTATTGCACTATTGTTTTCATTTTTCTTAAAAGGTTTCTTTTTTTTATCTACTGAGTATGTGTCAAATTCAATATCCTCAGATCTTTTTTGCTGCACAGAACTCAAAAGTTGTTTGTATCTATCCTTAGATATTTCAAATATATCCAAAGTTCCCATGCTATAATCAAAACCCATTTTAAACGGAAATCTGGATCTTCCATCTCTATGCTTTATCACAAATCCACGACCAACCTCTGCATCTTTTTCTATCGTTTGCTGATTAATAGACCAAAATGCATCCAATGGCTTAAACTGATCAAAAGATGTTCCTATGTTTGATTCATCAATATACTGAGAAATTTCAAGCTTTGCAGCACTCTGATTTGGCTGCACACAAGTCAAAGTACAATGCTGATTTTCGACACCAAACCCTCTGAGATCTCTCAATATTCTGTACGCACTCTCGTATTTCTTAACATTAGGATCATCTTTCATTTCACCTACATAGTCTATTATTATAAGCCCTGGTTTCCAACCCCTAACTTCAAGTTGTGAGCAAAATGCCCTAACACCATTCACATCTATCGAGCCACCAGCAAATTGCTTGACAATTAGTAGATTTTTCTCCTCTTTATCTTGAGAAAATTCAGCGAGTGTTCTTTTTACTTCTTCTTTGGATGTTCGCAAAAGATTTATATCTATTTTGGCGAATTGCGAAGTAAACCTTTGGGCAATTCCAACCTCATCCATTTCCATCGTTAAGTACAAAACTTTATGACCCAATAAAACATTTGCGACAGCAGCCTTTACCAATGCCAAACTTTTTCCAGTCCCTGGCAAACCAATCCATGATCCAATCTGCCCATGAAACAATCCACCACCAGTCAAAGCATTGTCTATGGATTCAAAAGATGATGTATATCTTTCCTTTCCTTCAAACCGAGTTTCCATTCTTCTAAACATCTCTTCGATATTTAAAAAATATTCGAGACCAGGCTCATAGTTGCGATCTATGCTCATCGCCTCACGCATTTTTTCGTAAACATAACTCCATGTCTTTTCGTCTTCTGGAGCTTCTGACATTTTTTGCAAACAATCATGAAATGCAACTTTGATTGCTTGAACTTTTGCAAAATAAGTAACTTTATCTAAAAGGTATTCTCTTGTTTCAATCCCAGCAACATAGTAATCATATATCGCTTCTAATTCAGCTATATGATAGATTTGAATCGATCTATCACGATCTTTTAGCTGGTCACTTAAAGATTGTCTAATAAGATCTATGTCTGGACATTCTCTGTATTTCTCAAAGAAAGAAAAAAGCAATTTGCAAATTATAACATGTGCTTCATTGCTAAAATAAGTAGGCTTTAACTTGTCGATACTTTGAACTAGCATGTGCTTATCCACAAGCAACATACTAAGAAGCTTTCTTTGAAATGTATCATCCCATGAAAATTTTGACTTTATTACATCTGGGTCTGTGAGCGATTCTAACTTGTCTTGCTCTTCTGGTGTTAACTCTCGCATTTTCGTTTATCTCCTGTTTAGGAAACTAACAAAAAACCCACACCGAGTAAATAGGGCTTTTAAAAATAAAGAGTGGAGGATTGTAATACTAGGATTTGAAATTATCTATAATGTATAAGTTCCCGACAATCTATTACCCCACTCTTCATTGACTGTATTTATTCACCATTAAGATAATCAAATTCAGATAGAGAAACTTGGCCAGATCGAATGGCCTTTTCTCTGGTTATTTTTTTGCCCATACTTTTTTGACCATTCCAAACAATCGCTTTACAGTATGTGGCAAATTTCGTATCTATTTCAAGTTCCGCAGTTCTATTTGGTCTTTTATTTTTTGAAATAAATTTTTGAATAATTTTATCTAGAATAATTTCTTGCTTCATTCCAAACTTTTGTCTATTTGCACCATGGCGAGTTCTATTTTGCCACAAGTCTTTTAATTTATTTATAATTTTTTCTATAAATAAGTCAAATTTTTTATCAGAAACGCTATCAAAACACTTCTCAATATAAATTTGTCTCTTGTAATAAGATCCAGCCCTAATAATTGAAAGTTGCAATTCTTGATTTATATCGTCAAAATCATCAGTGTAATTATTTTTGCAATTCTTTTTTTGAAGTTGATGAGCAGCATAATAACAAAGCTTTCCAAAACTCTTATTTAATTCGTCAAATTCTTTAGATGTGATCGGAAATGACTGACAAATACTTTTCATTTTATTCTCTTTTGTTAATGTTAATTTTCTTTAAATCTGATAATTTTCTCCCCGCATAACACGAAACATTTAAATGCATGTCTGGGAATAAATGACTTTTAGAAAGCAAAACAGATTGTGATTCTAAAATTACATCCTTCAAATTATCTCTTGTGCTATAAAGCATATAACCATCATGTACATTATAAGCGATTTTAGCTTTACCATTCAAGCTTTTATATAATTGTATAAGTTTTTCTAAACAAAATATTGCTGCTGGAGATTGAACCACGAAGTTTCTAGCCTTATATTCTTTTTCTAAAAATATTCTTTTTTTACCAAAAATGTCACAAACAGCATGCTCTTCTTTTGCTTTATTCTGAAAGGATTCGATCCATGAATATGCTACAGAAAATATATTCTTTACCCTTTCTACTATTGATTCTGCCACCTTGATTGGAAGTCCTAAATTTTCAGATATGGCATTTACACCCATCCCATAAAAAATTGGCAAAAAGAATCGCTTACAAAGATTTCTTTTACCTTCAGAATCGCAAGGTGTCTTTGTTATAAGTTCATATACAGAACTATACACATCAGAACTTTCACAAACTTTTTGTAGTTCTGGATCTTTAGACAACCATTGAAGTACTTTTACTTCCATACTCTTAAAGTCAAAGTATAAAAAAACCTGATCAAAATCCAATGGCTTAAATTCAAGCTTCTGATCTGGCGTTATGACATGAGGAACATATCCCTTTGTGTATGCATTAAAGCACAACAAACGACCATTTTCTTGACCATTTATCTCATAATACGCATGTAGCCTATCTTGATCTAATATCCCAACACATTCCAATGCTGGTATTACATCTAGCATTAGCGGTAAATAAACACTTTTGTAAATAGATTGTAATTGTGGCCATTTTCCAGAATCCAAAACAATTTTAAGCCTTCTTAAGCATTCGCTGAAGTTTTCTGGCTTTTTTTGTCGTAAGCCCAAAAATGATTCAATAATCTTCAAATCGATAATTGAACAAAAAATTTCAAATTTTATTTTGAATCTTCCAAAACAAAAAGAAACAAAATTTTTCCAATTCCAAGTCAATATCTTCTTGTTGCTTGAAAATATGGTTTTTGATGCAGCCTTGTTAAAAAGATTCATCATCCAAGCATTAGACATAGGAATCTCATAAATGCCCTTTTTAGACGATATTACCAATCTATAGGCATCTTGCTTGCTTTTGTCGGTAAAGTCCAAAATATCATCATTGTAGGAGATGTATAGGGTGCTTTCGGATTCAAGATCAGAAAACATTTCCATAAGCTGCATATAATTTGAAATAGTTTTAGACATAAGATCAAATATACAAAATCCAATGGCAAATTGCAACAAATATAATTTGAGACAAATTTTATCTTAAATTACATTAAACCGAGTGCCGACTTAGCTTTGTTTATTGTTATATATAAAGTTATTGTATAATAAGCTTATTATATATAATTGAATAAGATATTCTGTGTTTAAACATATCTTTCCTTATTCAATCCAATAAACAAGTAAGTTAAACCTTTAAACTCCAATGTTTAAAGATTCAATTTACAAAATCAATTAGTATCAATTTATGTTATATAACTCTTAGTTAGTCTATTCCCTTGTCTGCAAGAATAGAAGTCGGCTATTTTATTTCTAATCTAAGGCTTACTTAACATTCGAGTGTAACAATGGTTCTCGTTGCACCATTCGTGATTTTTTCACTACAAAGACTTACCCGCTATGGGCCACTCAAGTTTTTTTTCCAATATTTCTTAGTTGGGATACTTTCATACTAAGATTTAGAGGGGAAGAGAAAGCTTCCATCTTCGTTTTTTATAGTTCTGTGACAAGTTATAGATAATATAACACGAATTGATTAAAAAAACAAATATATTATGTTTAAATAACATAATCTCTTGTGAATAAAAGGAAAATAAGCTAAAATGATCAATCATGAGGATGTTGAAAAAATGATTGAAAAATACAAAATGGATAACTTGGAATCATTGGCATTTAAGGTCTGTTTGATATGGATTGAAAAAAGTAGAAAAATATTTCCAAATTATAATCACATAAATCTTAGAAAGGGAGATCCTAGAAAATCTTCGATATTTAAGGTTTGTTATAAGCTTGTGAGAGAAACGCAAGGACTTTTGGATGAATTTAATCATGCTTTGTATGTCCAGTCTCAATTAGATATTCTCAGACACATAAATATGGGAAAAGGACATCCTCTCATAGATGTTAATTGTCTTGTTGGTGATAAAGCTTGGAAACGATGGAAATTATGGAAAAAAAAATATGATACCGTATCTCAAATCAAAACAAAAATGCCTGAAGTTAAAATTTATAATGCCAAAATCTATGAAGCTATTAAAAAAACCAGAGAATTTATTGATAAGTCCATCGGAGTATGCCCAACAATTGAGCAGTACAGAGCCTACGAATCAAGCAAACAGTTATACAGATGGATCAACTTTGGAAAAATATCACCCTATTATCTTATCTTGTCTCCATATGTTGAGAAAGTTGTAAACAAAGATGATTTAAAAAAGTTAAACTTTGATTTGAATATCTACAAACAGGGTATTGATGACGATGTGGTGGAATTTTTTAAAAAACAATTTGAATACGAATTCAAGTGAAATGTTACATTCAAAAAGTAAAAAGCAATTAGTAATTTCCAGATATGGAGAATCCATAGATTGGATTAAAAAAATTGAACATTTATTTCAAGATATAGTTATTTATGAAAAAAGCAATTCTAATTCATATCATAAATACAAAACTATAAAATTAAAAAATGTTGGCAGAGAATCACATACTTATTTGAAGCATATCATTGAGAATTATGAAGAACTATCGACATATGACAATATACTTTTCTGTCAAGCAAATCCATTTGATCACTGTGGTGAGTTTTTAGAAAAATTAAAGATATCGGATAATTATACGAATGATCCATTCTACTTTAAAAAAGTTGGTTCTCATGAAATTACTTTTTATTATGAACCAATCGAAAAGGTTCATCCTATAGGACTACCAGTATTCAATTTCTATTATCATCTTTTTTTTGATTCATATATGAAGAATTTAGAACAGACGAGAAATTCTTTAATGATAATTCCAACAAAAAATATAAAATTTAGATCAAAAGTTTTTTATGAATATCTTTTAAAATATTTGGAGAATTGTAAAAATCCATTAGAGGGTTATATCATAGAAAGACTTTGGGTTCCTATATTTGACGGAAAAACCAAAGATTGGATTAGTCATTACTTTTCTGGTAGAAATAAATTTTTGGGCATGTGGAATAATCAGAAAATTGAATGATTTTTATTTTTCTTTACTGATCAATATCATTCCGTAATTATTTATTCCATCTGGTATTACTAAGCCTTCTTTTTTTATGAGTTTATTATTTTTAAAAGGCTTGTAATTAACTTGATGATGCCAGCGATTAAATCTCCAAACTAATTTTGTTACATCTGGATGCATGTCAACAAGCATTTGACTTTTCGGCAAAGTACCTTCATTTTTATAAAATACTTCTGTGTTACCTCCACTCATTCTTTGAGTCGTAACTTTACCGCAAAGAAATGCGTTGAATTGTAAAGTACACCAATTATCTTTCAGTACTCTTAAAGATAAATCTGTATCCTCGTTATATCTTCCTCGCCATCTATATTGGATATCATTTCTAATCAATAAACAACTATAAATTCTAGTGTTAGCAACAAAAGGTGGAACAGCATCTGTTGATTTGCAGAACGAATAATAATTTGGCCCAGCAATTGCTATATTTTCATATCTTTGAATAAAATCTTCCATGCATTTGAATATTGTTCCAGAGTTAACTTCTGCTTTTACATTTCTATTCAATCTGTGAAATGCATCGATATTATCATCCATAACCCAGTGCCATTTATAACCAGCGTATATGGAATGATCCCAAGCAAAATTTCTTGCAGCACCCGGCCCTTTGCTTTTTGAGTATCCTAAATCATCGCAAGAATCATACTCATCTTGATATTTTTTTGGCAATAGCAATATTTTTTTTGAATCAATTACATTTGCATAATCATTGAATTCTGATTCTTCAATGATTATTTTGTATGGAACATTCATGAATTCCAAAGCCTTGGATGTAAGTCTGCTTTCCCATCTTCCTTTGGATACTATGTATATTGGGAAATTTGGATTCATTCATCAACCCACTTTTGGTCTAAAGGATTTCGATGCGATTTAAATGGAAACCAAGCACTTTTAGTTTTGTTTGTTAGTTTCTGCCCTATAATTTTTGCGAAATCTTGCAAAGATTCTTCATCCTCAAAACGAAATATTATTTTTGCATATGGTTCTTGTTTGTTTTGAACAAATTCTGGCATATCTTTCCATTCTTCTGTTTTTTTAATTTTATTTTCATCAAAAGGATTATCTTCCATTTTTTAATTCCTTTATTAGTATTATTTCATTTTTTGATTCCTAAATATAGCATGGTTTTGACTTAAAATTAAGTGATTTTAAGTCATTTTTTTTATAATTTTAAAAGTTTTTACGATTGAATGTGTTTGTTGATCAAAAAATGAAAAATTAATTTGAATTTAATCTAACCAATTATTGAATTCTCTAGAACTTTTAAATCCTTCGTCTTTTTTCACAATATTTTCTTTTTTGTCTATGATTACATAAAAAGGTATTGCTTTAACATTGTATTTTGAAACTATTTCTTTGTTTTTATCAAGATCAATGTCTATGGTTAGATACAATAATTCTTTTTGTTTAATTTTATTTTTAATTTTTGAAGTGCTGAATACTTCATGTTCCATTTTTTGACAAGGAATACACCACTTCGAACAAAATACAAGTAATATTTTTTGATTAGAAATGTTAGAAGCAGAGATAATTTGTTTGTAATCATTTATTTGTTCTGCTGTATATATTTTTTCTTGATTGTAATTTTCTTTTTTAATCAATACATTTTCATTCTTTTTGTTTGTCAAAAAAATTAAAAGTAAACAAATTGAAGCCAAAGATATGTTTATAATGTTTTTCATATTTTTTAATAGGTCATAAAAGCTTTTACGACTGCATCAATAATCTCCTTTGGTTCTTGCGTTGGGGCAAACCATTCATCCCACTCTGATGGCTGAACTTTCCAAGAGTGCTGTTTGGTCGATGAATCAATATCATATCCCCAACATCTCAATAATCCTTTTTTGGCATCCCAATAAAAATCTATATCGAATTGTTCTGCTCTTCCAGCGGTTGGGGCTTCAACGCCACCACCTCTAAATTCAAAAACATATTTGTGATAGTGTTCGTTTTTTTTAAGCATACCAATTGGGAACATGCAATATGATGGATAAGTGTTTCTTACTGCCCCAAACAACTTCAAAGACAATTTGTTGAATCCATTGAAATCTGTTTTAGCTTTATCAATCATGGTTTCATTAAGTGATGTAAGATAATCATGAATTTCAGAAGCATAAATTTCTTCTCTGGTGTTGTGATAGCCTTCTTCAAGTGGAAACATTTTTTTACAAATCCAATTAACATGACCAGTAGCATCTGCTATTTTTCTTCTAGCAATTATTTTATAAGACCCAAGTGGAGTTAATTGTAATTGCAATGCTCCAACCTCTGAACCCCATTCGATTAAGTCTTGAAATTTTTGATTTAATATAAGATTGCCAATCGGAGGAGAATCTAAAATCTCAGATATAATTTTGCTCGAATGAATTATATCAATTGGCTCATGACCACCAATTGCTTTAGTGCCACCTTCTGGGGCATGTAATTTTTTTTCACCAAAACCAAATGATGCCCATTCTTTAAAATTCAAATGTTTGTTATAACTATAATTACTCATGATAATATATAGAATAGAAAATTAATATTAGGATAAAAAAATGATATCGTATAAAATTTGGACTGAAACAAAACAAAGAAAATTTGAAGACTTCAAAAATGTTATATTGCCAGCATTGAATCTCGATATTGAAAAAGGAATTTCAACCACTATCGATTCATTGAGTGTGGATAATTTGAAAAGCAAATTGCAAAGTTTGGAAATTTTTAAATTATTGCCAACCAAAAAACAACAAGAAATAATGAAAAAAATAGAAGGTGAAAAAAGTGGAACTATACTTGATTTGATCAACAATATGATTAATTAGGCATAATTTTCAAATAGAACTTCTAACATTTTTCTATTACATAAGGTTCTTTTTGCGAGACTAGCATTGCAAGGGGTTTCGGTTGTCAAATAATTTATACCCATGTTGTGAAATTTATTTTCAATCGAACACTTGTGCTTTGGGTGTTTAGAAATTTTATCTTCAGATGGATGAGAAATCAAACCATTGTCACACTCATCTCCATGTATTTTTTTGTTTCTTATGGGAAAATAATTGCTCGCAAAATTAACAATTTTTTTCCACAAATGTAATTTTTCTTCATTTGAATAATACAAGTAAAAATCGTCACATGAAGCATCTTCGTGAAGAGTCCACAATAATTCTGGCTTATCACCCTTTAATAAATTCATAATCGCTGTTGTTTCTGGCTGAAGAGTTGTCTTGCAAAAATCCCTATTAATATCAGTGTCATTTGAATTGTTTCTTGTGTTATTTATAAAGCCAGATGTATTAAGAAGTGGAATTATTTCTAATCTTATGCTTTTTGGCATATTTGATTTCTGCATAAAATTTAAAATACCAGTAGTTCCAGCAGTTTCATTTCCATGAATACAACCTATGATGTAAATGCTTCTATCTATGTTTGGATTGATTGTAGCACGATATATTGGGTTTTCTGAATCTCCAATATTTGAAATAATTGCTTTTTTGCAGTTTTTCAACTGTTTTTCAAATTCTGAATACCTTGACAAACCAGAGTCTATAAATTTATGAAAATTCATATTTGTATCTATGAAATTTAACTCCATAAAACTTACAATATTATGTGAGCAAAAAATACAGTAAAAAACAGATTAAAAAATTAGTTGACAAAAAATGTTATTTTTGTCAACAGAATGAATATTCATTGCTTGATGTTCATAGGATAATTGAAGGAAAAGATGGTGGCGAATATCACGAAATGAATACGATAACAGTTTGTGTTCTTTGCCATAGAAAAATCCACTCAAAAATAATAAATGTTTTTCGCAAATACACAACAACTTTGGGAAGAATTGTTTTACATTTTATTGACGAAAATGGCGAAGAAAAATTTGAATAATCATATCATTTGTTATGCCGACTTCTAACATTATTCGCCTATATGTTTTTTAGAAAGAATTTTATTTTTTCGTCATCCTTTATTATTTGATAAATTCTTTTTTTGGAATTTTCCTGTAAGAAATCTAATTTTTCTTTTTTGCTTGGTTTGAAATTACAACTTTTAATTATTGGCTCTAAACCAAACAGAAATATCCATATTCTATAAGTGCTATTATTTAATTTGGAAGAAACAAAATTATAAAATTTTATCCAATTCAATTTCCAAATCTTAAATATTTTTTCATATCTTGTACACATTTGCTCGACTTGAGTTGTGTAAAATTCTTTGTCAAACTCAGGAATTATCATATATCCACCATATCTTTGATTTCTATTTCGTGACCTTGATCTTTTAGTATTTTTATTCTTCTTTTACTATGGGTTAAAAGATATGGATTTATATTGAAAATAAAATCGTAATAATTTAATTCATTTTTATCTTCGGCTGTTCTTAGACCACGACCCATCCTTTGAATTATTTGATGATCCGCTTGACCACCAGCAGCGTTGATAAGATTGTGTACTTTTACATTAATCCCCGTATTGAAAATTTGCTGAGTGGCAATTGCAACCACATTCTCTTTTGATTGCTGTAATTGCAATACAACTTCTTTTCTTGTTTCTGTATTATCTTTTCCTTGTACCCAAAGTGAATTTTTAAGCATTTGATTCAACTTATCTCCATGAGCAACACGATCAACCAATATAAGCGTTCTCCCATTACATCCTTTCGCTAATCTTGTCACAATATCATTGAAATATGTGTTTTCTGCAACCCCTCTTGTTACAGCATCAAGATAAATGTCATAAGGAATTGCAGGTTCGTTAATTGGATAAAATGTACATTTGCTAGAAGAAAGAATTCCTCTTTCTTGAAGCTGTGCTGTTGTTAATACTCCACTCTCCGAAGATTTTATTTTTAAAACAGGCCCAAAATAACCTTTTACTTGATGCTTTTGTACTTTATCTCTTTCTCCAAATTTGAATGGGGTTGCACTAATCGCAATTCTAATATCAGCACCTTTAAGCTTCTTGTAGACCGCTATTGGAGTTTTGCTCATCATGTCATGAATTTCATCAACGATAAGACATTTTATTTTCGGAAGAACCTTTTCCATTTTCATTACCGATTGAATACTTGCTACAGTTATGATATTTGGTTCAACGCATTTACCCCAAAGTCTACCAAGATTGCTAAAATTCCATTTTTTTAATTCAGAATAGTTTTGTTCTGCTAAACCAATACGATTCTGCAAAACAAGTGTCGGTGTCCTTGGTGGAAGTGATTTCAAAATACCTAAAAGAACATTGGTCTTTCCAGCACTTGTTGGGGCAAATATAATGCCTCTTTTTTGTTTGATTGATGTATTTATTAAATCAACCTGATAATCATAAAGTGTTACCTTTTCGGAATTTTCAGGCAACCATTGATTCAAAAAATTTTCATTTATATTTTCAATTTCAAATTTCGTATTCGTTCTTTTGTCTTGAATTTCATAATCTATTCCAAAATGCTTCAAAGCAGCAGATATTTCAGGGATTAATCCTGTAAGAAACCTCCCAGTTTCTTTTTTGAAAAATTCAGTGTAACCATCCCAAATTCTTTGTTTGTACAATCTGCTTCTAAAATAGTTTTTTTCACGAAATCTTAGGGCATCCCAAAGAGTAGTTTTTATATTTTGGTCGATTGTTATCAATTGCGAATAATCGTTCTCAATAACCAAAATTGTGTTTTTTTCCATATTTTTTCCTAAAAATTCATTTTCGTCTAGATAGATTAAAATATCAATGTCTTATTTGAAAAATAATTTTTATTATGTGAATTACTTTTCTAACTACATATAGGAGGAATTATGACAGATGGATATACAGTATTAAATCCTGGTATCGGTGGCGATACCATGGACGAAACAGAAGTTGCCTATGTTGATGTACCATTGGTAAGAAAAAGGCCAAGAGTCGTTTTAACTGGTGAAGGTGCCAATGATATTGTTGATACTGCCGATGATTTGCCAAACAGCTATTCCAGAGGATTGGTAGTTAGAGAAGCAAGAAAAGGACAGACAACAAGTGATGACAGTATACCAGTTGTAATATCATCAGATCAAAAAATAGGCAAATCAAATGTAGTTGTTTTTCAAGAAACAATTGGAACCTCTGAATTGCAATTGGCAAATAATCCTTTAAGTTATTCAGTAACTGTTAAAGCATTAAATGGAAACTCTGCTGTGGTTTATGTTGGGGTTTCTGGAGTGGATGCATCAAATGGATTTGAATTAAATGCAGGAGAAAGCATTTCTCTTTCAATAGATAATACAAATCGATTATATGTTATTGCTTCTGATGTAAATCAAAAAATATGCTTAATAGGAATATAATTTAATGTTTATAGGTTCTTCAAATTTTAGTTCTGGAAAAAACAAAGGATTTACAGGCGAGACTGGATCAACTGGTTTTACTGGTTTTACTGGTGAAACTGGAAGCACAGGATTTACTGGTTTTACTGGTGAAACTGGAAGCACAGGATTTACTGGTGAAACTGGAAGCACTGGTTTTACTGGCGAGACTGGAAGCACTGGTTTTACTGGCGAGACTGGAAGCACTGGTTTTACTGGCGAGACTGGAAGTACTGGTTTTACTGGCGAGACTGGAAGTACTGGTTTTACTGGCGAGACTGGAAGTACTGGTTTTACTGGCTTTACTGGCTTTACTGGATTTACTGGCGAGACTGGAAGTACTGGTTTTACAGGACAAACTGGAACAACAGGACAAACAGGTGCGACAGGTTGTACAGGACAGACCGGAACTACTGGCGAGACTGGAAGCACAGGCTTTACTGGCGATACTGGATCAACAGGACGAACAGGTGCGACTGGACAGACTGGCACAAATGGTTTTACTGGACAGACAGGAACTACTGGTCAAACTGGTGCAACAGGAAAGACTGGTTTTACTGGCGAGACTGGATCAACAGGACGAACAGGTGCGACAGGTTTTACTGGTGAAACAGGAACTACAGGACAGACTGGCGCAACTGGTGCAGGAACTACTGGTGCAACTGGTGCCACAGGACCTATTCCTAACAGTCCTCCAGTAAGTGGCAGCGTATATCAAACTCCTTCCACCATTGCTGTATCTAGCTCCACTCCAGTAACAGTGGTGACTTTCACTTTGCCATCTGCTGGTACTTGGGATGTTACTTACTGGATGCGTTCGCAAAGTTCAGGCGGAGCATTTGCTGGTGAGTTTTTATTGTATGACTCATCAGGTACGGCTGTTCCAAATAGCCAAATATTATCATATTACAATTCTCTTGTTGCTAGTCAGTCTAGTACTGGTACTGGACGAATAATCATTACTACTACTGGTAGTGAAACTTACACTATGCGAGCCTTTGCCAGCACTGGAGCTTT